>JRYI01003195.1_pt1 | contig 46576 bp, 40 predicted proteins | sample 235361 | NCBI WGS metagenome assembly JRYI01 (sample SAMN03074212, study PRJNA261471) | activated sludge metagenome | biome: Common Effluent Treatment Plant; feature: Wastewater; material: Activated sludge; isolation source: activated biomass in a lab-scale reactor treating industrial wastewater at...
AATGTATCAAACCGCACAAAATGACACAGAATGCACAGACAGAATGTATCAAAGTGCACGATTTGCACGATCTTGCTGTTGCCAAGACGCGGGCGGCGGGCAGACGGCGGCCGCGAATGCACGATCTGTCAGAACCGGTAGCAGCAGCGACCTTGTTCCGCAATGGGACAGGCAAAGAGCCGCGAATGCACGAATACAATGAGTGCGAACCATCAGCGTCAGTGGGCGGCCAGTAGTCAACGCCAAACGGAGATTTGGGATTTGGATTCGATTTGAGATTTGAGATCTGAGATTTGAGATGTGGAATCCAACAGCCCTTTTGCTAAGGTTGCGGGCTCCGGAGGTTCGTTCAGACCCATTCGCCCATTTTTCGGAATTTGTTGTAGCGGTCAGCGATCAGTGTTCGTGAGGGTTTTGCAGAAAGTTCGTCGAGATTCGAGATTATTCGCTTCTTGAGGGTTTCGGCGATCTTGTCGAACGCGGTCTGAGAATTCTCGTCGTCCTCGGTCGGCATCTTCCAAGGCTCGGGCTCCGGAACGATCTCGTCAACGATATCGAACTTCTTTAGGTTGTCGGCCGTAAGCTTGAGCCCTTCTGCAGCATCAGGTGCCCGGCCGGCATCCTTCCAAAGTATCGCGGCACAGCCTTCAGGCGTGATCACGGAATAGACCGCGTTCTCCATCATCAGGACGCGATCGCCGATGCCGATCGCGAGAGCTCCGCCTGAACCGCCTTCCCCAAGCACGACTACCACGACCGGGACCTTCAGCGACGCCATTTCACGAAGGTTGAAGGCGATCGCCTCGGCTTGGCCCCGCTCTTCGGCGTCTATCCCGGGATAAGCTCCCGGCGTGTCGACGATCGTTATGATCGGGCGGCCGAATTTCTCCGCCATACGCATCACGCGGATCGCTTTTCGATAGCCTTCGGGCTTTGGCATAGCGAAATTGCGATGCCGGCGTTCGTTGATGTCGCGTCCTTTCTGTTGGCCAATGACACAAACCTCACGGCCTTCTATCCGGGCAAATCCCGCTACCAGCGCCGGGTCGTCCGCAAAACGACGGTCGCCATGGACTTCGATAAAGTCCGTAAATACCGTTGCAAAAAGGTCCAGCGCATACGGACGCTCGGGATGACGCGCGGTCTGCACACGCTCAAAAGCTGTTGTCATAAGCTGTCTATTTTAGCACCTTCAGTGCCATTTTGCTTCGCAGCCAAAGCCCTTGATGCCGTCGAGGAGCGTCGCCGTCAGCTGAACTCTTGTCGTCGGTGAATGTAATTTAACGTCCATTCCATCTGCGGCAAGATTCAAGAAGACCTCGCACTGGCCCGGTGTCTTCGTCAGAAGCACGAACAGCTCTTCAAGCTGTTCACGGCGAGCCGCTTTTGCAGGAATATCTATCGCGATCGAACGTGCGTTCGCCATCGCTGCCTCAGACAGGGAAGTGACGTCGGAAATGATGATCGTAACTTCCTGATTTTCGCTGGCTTCGAGCTTCCCGGAGATGACGACGAGATTGTCATCCTGCAGAAGGTCACTATACTTCGTGTAGGCCTCGGACCAGGCGACACACTTGGCACCGCCGGAACGATCTTCAAGCCGAAGAGTGCAGAAACGCTTGCCTTTCTTGCTGTATCGCAAGGCCGATGCCGTCACGACCCCCGCGACGCGGACCAGATCACGTGAACTTCCTTCTGCCGCAACCGAGATCGGAGGGACGCGAGAAGCTTCCAATTCCGCAGCATAGGCGTCGATCGGATGTGCGTGAAGATAAAAGCCGATCGCAGCCTTTTCGTTCTTTGCCATTTCTTCGAGCGTCCATGCGGGCACATCCGGCAAGTGAATTTCCGCTGCAGAATCGGCTTCGACCGCAGCGGCGAAGAGTCCGTCCTGCCCGCGTTCTCTGTCCTCGGCGGCACGCGTACCTGCCTGGATCGCCGCTCCGATGTACGAGTGCAGCTTGGCACGCCATTTCTCGAGCGGCTCATCATCCAACCGAAGAGTGTCGAATGCACCGGCGCCGATGAGACTCTCGATACCGCGGCGATTGATCACTCCCGAACCGAGACGTGAAACGAGATCGGTCAACGACTTGAATCTANNAACGACTTGAATCTACCGCCGGCGTCCCGAGCGGCAATGATCGCTGCAACGCTGTTCGTACCCAAGCCCTTGATCGCCGTCAGTCCGAATCGAACTGCTGTATCTGACGGCGTAAAACTAAGGCCGCTCTCGTTGATATCGGGCGGCAGCAGTTCGAGCCCCATTTGTTTGAGCTCGTTCGAATATTTGAATACCTTTGCCGCGTCCTGCGCTTCGTGCGAGAGGACGGCGGCGTAAAAGTATGCTGGAAAATGAGCTTTGAGATACGCCGTACGAAAAGCAACAAGGGCGTACGCAATACTGTGGCTTCGGTTAAACCCGTAGTCGGCAAACTTTGCCATCAACTCGAATATGTCGGTCGCCACGCTCTTCGAGATCTTCTGTGCGACGGCACCCGCAACGAATTTGTCGCGGTGTTTTGCCATCTCCTCGATCTTTTTCTTGCCCATCGCCCGACGCATAAGGTCGGCGTCCCCAAGGCTGTATCCGCCCAGCTTTTGGGCGATCTGCATGATCTGTTCCTGATACACGAAGACGCCGAAGGTCGGCTTTAGGAATTCCTCCATCTCCGGAACCATATATTCGACCTGCTTGATCCCTCGCCGCCGATCAACGAAATCGTCGATCATTCCGCCATCAAGCGGGCCGGGACGATAGAGGGCGTTAAGCGCCGAAAGATCTTCGAGATCTTCGGGCCGCATACGGCGGCAAATGTCCTGCATCCCCGAAGACTCGAACTGAAATACGGCGTCCGTCCGGCCTTCCGCAAATAGACGCATCGTCTCCGGATCGTTCGTCGGGATCGCCTTCCAGTCGATCGTCTTGCCGGTCTTCTCCTTCAGGTTCGCGAGACAATCTTCGATGATCGTAAGTGTCGTAAGCCCAAGAAAATCCATCTTGAGCATCCCGACCTTCTCGAGATCACCCATCGGATATTGGCTCGTAAGTTCCTCTTTCGGTGAGACCGCGACAGGAACAAGCTCGTGCAGCGGTTTAGGACTGATAACAACGCCCGCCGCGTGAACCGACGTATGCCGTGAACAGCCTTCGACGCGTTTGGCAAGGTCTATCAATGATCGAACGCGAGGGTCGGATCCGATCATCGCCTTAAGTTCCGGGACCTCCTCGATCGCCTGATCAATGCTGATATTCCGTCCTCGCCGTGGAGGCGGCAACAGTTTTGCGACGCGTTCGACCTCTCCGACGGACATACCGAGCACGCGACCAACGTCCTTGACCGCCGCACGTGACGCCATCGTCCCGAACGTCACGATCTGACAAACGGAATCGCGGCCGTAGAGCCGAGTTACGTGCTCGATGACAGCACCACGTCCGCGAATACAGAAATCGATATCGATATCGGGCATCGAGATACGTTCAGGATTCAGGAATCGCTCGAAAAGAAGTTCGTGCTCGATCGGATCGACATCCGTGATCCGCAGGCAGTATGCAACGAGCGATCCTGCGGCCGAACCGCGGCCCGGCCCGACCGGAATNNTGTCGATCTCGCGAGCGAGCCTCTCTCGATAAACGTCCAGGCCGTACTTTAAGGCTTTTGCATCGATGAGCGGCTGCCAATCGGTCGCCATTCGATCCTCAAACCCTTCCCACGCGATCTGCTCGAAGTACGCATATTCATCTGTCGAACCAAAGTCGGCCGGGATCGGGAATGAAGGCAATTGTCTAGCGGCATCGCCCTGCGGAATCGCAAGCGTGCACATCTCAGCGATCTTGACCGTATTCTCAAGGGCTTCCGGAAACTCATCTCCAAAGAGGTCCCACATCTCCGCTTTCGACCGCAAAAATCTCGTCGGCTCGTCCGCGAGTTCAATCGGAAGGCTGCGGCNNCGGGGAAGGTGTAGGTCTGCAGCCAGTCGAGCAGCAGCGCCCCCCAGCTCGCGATCACCTGCACCTGCGGGAAATGGATATGCGGGTCGATCAGGCCCGGCAGGATCAGGTGCGGCCGGTGGTCGATCTCGGCCAGCCCCTCGGCGCGGAGCGCGGCGTGGAGTTCAATCGGAAGGATGCGGCCGTCCTCGATCGCAAGCAGAGCCTCGCGGGCTCTAGCATCATCCGCATCAAGGTAAAAGACGCTATTCGTCGCCACGAGCGGCAGGCCAAGCTTCTTGCCAAGTTCCGCGATCTGTCGGTTGAGGTCAGGCTGCGGACGATCGAGTATTTCAAGAAAAAACCGATCCGCACCAAAGATCCTGCTCAAATTTCCGGCATAATCCTCCGCCTTCCGGGAATCTCCTGAACGCAGATAATGGGCGATCGCGCTATTGTCCGCTCCGGACAGGGCGACAAGGCCGGTAGAGCGTTCCGCCAGAATCTCCAGGTCGATCCGAGGGCGGTGATGAAGGCCTTCCTTAAAGGCCATCGAGGCTAGATACGAAAGGTTGTTGTAGCCCTCAAGGTCCATTGCAAGAAGCACGAGGTTGTAGAATCCGCGTTCTCCCGCAGCCACCGTTGCCGAGCGGTCAAATCGGCTTCCATTCGCGACAAAGGCCTCGTAGCCTACGATCGGCTTTATGCCGGCGTACGACAGCGTGTTAAAGAACGACACCGCCCCGTACATATTGCCTAGATCGGTGATCGCACACGCCGACATTCCGAATTCGGCAAGCTTGGAGGAAAGAGCCTTTAATTGGACTGTACTCTTCAAAAGGCTATAATCTGTATGCAAATGCAGGTGGACAAAGTCCTTTGCTTCGGCTCTAGTTGGGGCGTTTTTGGATGGCATCTATGAAAAAAGTTTATCTCGAAACCTATGGCTGTCAAATGAACGTCTCCGATTCGGAGCGCGTCGCGACAGCATTGGGGCGAGATGGCTTTGAGGTGACCGCCGATGCGGCCGACGCTGACGTGGTTCTGATCAATACCTGCTCGGTCCGCGAGAAAGCGGAGCAAAAACTTTACACACAGGTCGGCCGGATACGCCATTCAGACGGTCCAAAGCCGGTCGTTGGTGTCCTCGGATGCGTCGCACAGCTTGAGGGCGAGACCCTTTTGAGAAAGATCCCGGGCGTGGACTTCGTGGTCGGTACGCGAGCGGTCGGACGTGTCGGCGCCATTCTGAACAGGACGCTCGATGGTGAGCACGATATAGTCGATCTTGGCGAGAGAGAAGATGAATACGATTGGACGGTCGCTGACACTCACCGTCATTCACCGTACGTCGCATTTCTGCCGATAATCGAAGGCTGCAATAAGTTTTGCACCTATTGCATCGTGCCGTTCTCACGCGGACGCGAGCGAAGTTTGCCCGCCAGTGATATCATCCGTCAGGCCCTTGAGCTAAAACGCCGCGGCGTCAGAGAGATCCATCTGATCGGCCAGAACGTAAACAGTTACCGGCCCGAGACCGAGTCGGGTTTAGAAGGATTCGCAGGGAAGTCGGCGTTCTCACGGCTTCTGCGAGCGGTGGCTGCAACGGGGATCGAGAGGATAAAATTCACAACGTCTTTCCCAAGAGATTTTCACGAAGACATCGTAGAAGCGATCGAAACGCACGAAAATCTCTGCAATTGGGTGCATTTGCCGGTTCAGAGCGGCAGCAACCGCGTATTGAAGCTAATGAAACGAGGCCACACTATTGATCGTTATATCAAGCAGATCGATAGAATGCGTGCATCGAGCCGTGATATTGCAATAACTACCGACATTATTGTAGGTTTTCCCGGAGAGACCGAAGCCGATTTCAGGGACACCGTCGAACTTGTGAAATATTGCGGATTCGACAGTGCATATATCTTCAAGTACTCGCCAAGGCCAGGAACACCCGCGTTCGAGATGGAAGATACGGTTTCGGCCGCCGAAAAGACCCTGAGATTCTTAGAGCTTGAAAATGTGCACAAAGCTAGCCAGCACAAGCGTTTAGAACGCTATAGCGAGAAAGTGCTTAAGGTTTTGGCAGAAGGCTCGTCGGCCCGAACTGAAAATGGGATCACCGGCCACTCAACCTGCCATAAGGTAGTAAACTTCGTTGGCGACAAAGACATGTTAGGCTCTATTATCAACGTTAAAGTAACGAAAGTTAAAGCAAATTCTATGTTCGGAGAGGTCGTTTAGCATGGAACAAGGAGCAAACCTGATCGAGGTCAAGATCGGGGCCCTGATTATGGACCCGAATACGAACACGCCGATCGTAGTGCTTAAGAGCCTCGATTCGGAGACGGTGCTGCCGATATGGGTCGGAGCGTTCGAAGCGAACGCAATAGCCATTGAGATCGAGAAGATAGTTCCGCAAAGGCCGATGTCTCACGACCTGATGCGGAACCTCGTGATCGAATGCGGCCTGCACGCAACGGCCGTCGTTGTCACCGATCTCGCCGAAAACACGTTCTACGCTCGTATCGAATTCATTGATAAGAAAGGAGATAAGGTCTTGCTTGACGCAAGGCCGTCCGATGCGATCGCTCTCGCTTTACGCCTCGATTGTCCGATATTTGTCGATCAAAAGGTGATAGATCTTTCCGCGGCCGCCGGCCCAACGAGCGAAACGCCCGAGGGCGACATTCCGCCGCCGGAGGATTGGCCCGAACTGATCGGCTAGGCCTTCTCGCAGTTACAACATAATCCTTATTATCGGACGCAGGACAAATGGTTAAGCTGTCGCGGAACGTCGCACGCTGTAAGGCGACCTCTCAAGCTATTGTTGCGGAACGCCGCAGGCAGTAAGGCGACCGGTCGTCCACGAGCTTTCAACGCCGACCGAGTGACTTCCCTTGTCCCCGTAGGGGACGACAGAATGTAGCCCAGGGTAAGGCCGCTACGGCCGCCACCCTGGGAACACATCGCAAAAGCAATCCCGAAGCTCCGTTAGGAGCGACAGAGTGGCATGTCGGCGGTGAACCGCCTCCGAGATCCACTTTGTGAGACCTTCGGTCGGGACCGGTTGCGTTCTTTGCAACACTTGGGGATCTATGACCCAAGAACCCCAACCGACAGCCAAAGGGCAAGCCTATTAGCTCTGAGTCCCGGCGGAATGTAAATCTTTTGTAACTAACTCAGTTTCAGACTGGTTTTCCTTTGACATTGGGTGTTTATACCGATTATTATTTACGTTTTGCCACAGGTCGGTTCAGTCGATCTATAATCCCGATAGGAGCTTTAATATTTTGAGCAACGGTAATTTCCTATTTACTTCGGAATCAGTGACCGAAGGCCACCCAGATAAGATCGCCGACAACATTTCGGACGCGATCCTAGACGCCATCCTTACACAGGATCCTGAGGGCCGTGTAGCGTGTGAAACCTTGGTTACGACAGGCCTCGCGGTCGTCGCCGGCGAGATCACCACGAAGGCAACGGTCAATTACAAGCAGATCATCCGCGAAACGATCGAAGAGATCGGATATCACAACGCCGAGTTCGGCTACGATTCGAATACTTGTTCGGTCATCGACGCTATCGGTACGCAGTCACCTGACATCTCTCAGGGTGTCGATACGGGCGGCGCGGGCGATCAGGGCCTGATGTTCGGGTTTGCCTGCAACGAGACGCCGGAACTGATGCCGATGCCGATCCAGATGGCTCACAACCTGACCCGCAAACTCAGTGAGGTTCGCCGCGACGGCACGATTCCCTACTTGCGTCCGGACGGCAAATCGCAGGTATCGATCGAATATCGCGACGGCAAGCCGTTCCGCGTTGAAGCCGTCGTTATCTCGACACAGACCGAGGATCTTCCGATCGAACAGATCCGAGCTGATGTTCTTGAAAAGGTCATCAAACCGACCATTCCAGCCGACCTGCTTGACGAAAACACGAAGTATCACATCAATCCGACCGGCAAGTTCGTGATCGGCGGTCCGATGGGCGATGCAGGTGTTACGGGACGAAAGATCATCGTCGATACATACGGCGGTTACGCTCCGCATGGCGGCGGCGCTTTCTCCGGTAAGGATCCAACGAAGGTTGACCGCTCTGCGGCTTATATGGCTCGCTACATCGCGAAGAACGTCGTAGCTGCCGGCCTTGCAGACAAGTGCACGGTGCAGCTTGCATACGCGATCGGCGTTGCCGAGCCTGTCTCGGTCCTTGTTGACACACACGGAACGGGCACTATCGATGACGCTCGCATTTCCGAGATCGTCAAGCAGAACTTTAGCCTTACACCGAAAGGCATCATCGAAACGCTTGACCTTCGCCGGCCGATCTACAAAGCGACCGCTCGCTTTGGGCATTTCGGACGGGCTAATGACGAGTTTTCATGGGAGAAGACGGACAAGGCCGAAGCTCTGCGAACCGCAGCTGAGACCGCCGTCGGAACCAACGGTTAATAACTTACTCTATTCGTGCATTCGCGGCTGTCTCAGCCGCGAATTGCTTTGAATACACAAAATTTTTATGACAACACCAGTTACTTCATTGCAGTACGACATTAAGGACATCGGTCTTGCACCGCAGGGCAAACAGCGTATCGAATGGGCCGATCGCGAAATGCCTGTGCTTCGCTTGATCCGTGAGCGTTTTGCGGCTGAACGCCCTCTTGAAGGCGTAAAGCTCGTCGCCTGTGCGCATATCACGACGGAGACGGCCAACCTTGCCCGAACGCTCCAAGCGGGTGGTGCGGAGGCACTTCTCATCGCCTCGAATCCGCTTTCGACGCAGGATGACGTCGCGGCCTCGCTCGTTGCGGATTGGAACATTCCGGTAATGGCGATCAAGGGCGAATCGACAGACACATACGTTCGCCACGTCAAGGCTGCACTCGACACGAACCCGAACCTTATCATCGACGACGGCTCCGATGTCGTTGCGACGATGATCAAGGAGAAACCCGAACTGATATCGAACCTGATCGGTACGACCGAAGAGACCACAACGGGCATTGTCCGCCTACGGGCGATGGTCGCCGCCGGCGTGCTCACCTTCCCTTCTATCGCGGTAAACGACGCTCAGACAAAGCATTTCTTTGACAACCGCTACGGAACCGGTCAATCGACGCTAGATGGTGTCATCCGCGCGACCAACATTCTTCTCGCCGGCAAAACGCTCGTAACCGTCGGTTATGGATGGTGCGGCAAAGGCGTTGCGATGCGTGCCCGTGGGCTGGGAGCAAATGTCGTCGTAACCGAGATCGACCCGATCAAGGCGATCGAAGCGGTCATGGATGGCTTCCGGGTTCTCCCGATGAAGGAGGCCGCAAAGATCGGCGACTTCTTCGTAACGGTGACCGGCAACCGCCACGTTATCGACAAGGAACACTTCGAGGTAATGAAGGACGGAGCGATCGTCTGCAACAGCGGACACTTCGATCTCGAACTCAATCTCGAAGCGCTTCGCGAAATGTCGCAGCCTGCGGTTACCCGCCGGCCGTTCGTTGAAGAGTATCGTTCAAAAGACGACAAGAAGAGCGTGATCGTTCTTGGCGAAGGCCGCCTGATCAACCTCGCAGCCGCCGAGGGCCATCCAGCTTCGGTAATGGACATGTCGTTCGCGAACCAGGCTCTTTCTGCTGAGTATCTCGTGAAGAACAAAGGAACGCTTGAGAAAGGCGTGCACGTTCTTCCGGCAGAGGTCGATCAGGAAATCGCATCGCTCAAGCTGCGTGCTATGGGCGTTTCGATCGACGCACTTACCCCCGAAATGCTCGAATATATGTCGAGTTGGGAAACCGGAACCTAAGGCCTGGTCGATTCTAGAAACTCGAAGATCCGGTCGAGAATATCGACCGGATCTTTCTATGTCCTTATTCGTGAGATCAAGTAGATACCAATAGCAGCAAAAACCAACACCGGTGCCCAGACCGCAACGATAGCCGGCAAGCTGCCCGCAATTCCGTATTGCTCAAATACATTGGTCAGTCCAATAAAAAAGAGCCAGAGTCCCACTGCTACGCTCAAGGATGACACCATCGGGGCCCTTCTCAAAGAAATGCCCCAAGGGACGGAAAATAGAACGACGACCAGCGGCACAAGAAATCCCGCCAATCTCTTTTGCACGCCCACGGCGTAGGCGTGCCGCTCCGATTCGGCAATGGCAGCACCCGCGGATTCCGAGAGTTCAACCACCGAAAGATGGTTAGGTTTCCCGCCAATATTCCGAAAAGGATCGAATTTCGCCACAAGGTCCACTTCCCGCTTCGGCAATTCCGATAGACTATTGCCGTCCCGTGAAATCGCTATAACATCGCGCAATAAAACCTTGGATCCATCGAAACCGCCCGCCCTCGCACGGTACACGGTTTGCAAATTCGTCATATCGCCTGAAAATTCAAGGACAACGACACCGCTTGCGGAAAGCACGGAGGGATTTTTGTCAAAAGCCCCGGCCTTGTCGTTATCGGACGCAGAATATTTATCGACGGTTTTCACCTGCTCGCTCGTTTGGTCATCAGACGCGGCACGGGGCAACTCGGGTTTCACTCGGCTGTACGAAAAGATATATTTTCCTTCCGCCGTCCATAGGCGCTTGGGCTGAACAGGCTTACCGCCACTTCGGAGGTCGGCGCGGACGCCATCCTGCACCTGGTTTGCCCTTGGAGCCAGGGTCTCTTGGATCACAAAATCCGCGGCGCCAATAAGCATGGCTAATGCTAGACACGGCAGCAGCAGCCGGAACATACTCTGCCCGGCGGCGGCCCAGGTTACGAGCTCATTGTTCCGGGATTTGATCGCGAACGCCGCAAGAACCGCGATCATTGCGGCAGAAGGTGCGATCTGCAAATACGCAAATGGTACGAGGAAGATCAAATATTTGGCCAGAAGCCATCCACCATTCTCTACCGCGGACGCGAAACGCCAAGTATCGAACGCCGTAAAGATAAGGAACACGATCAGCAAGAATGCGGTCGACAGCAGAAAGTACCATGTGACGCTCGCTAAAATGTCAAAGTCACGGAGGCCAGACGTCACATCGACGAGCCGATTCTTTAACGAAAGGCCGCGAGACTGTCCTTTCAGCCTCTCAAACGCCGAGCCGACAAAGGTCGAAATCGTTTCAGCAAAACGAAATCTGGGACTGTACGCAAGCCAAAACATTGCACCGAGACTTGCGACAACAGGCAGAAAGCTCGCGACCACCACCGGCAGCCCGCCGGCCCGCGCAAGTTGTTCACCTGAGAATGCAACGAGGTAGTAGCCAACGAGTGCGCCGAGCGCGAGAGCGATGCCGAAGCCCCGTCCACCGCGCCGAAAACGAAGCACCATGATCGTCCCCAGCAAACAGAAAATGAGCGGCGTGAGCGACATTACGAAACGACGGAATAGAACTATCTGGGCTTCGACCTGCTGCTTCCCTTCCGCGTTCGCAGCGACCTCGGTTAGGTCGCTTAAGCCCATCTCGTCAGGCAGTCGAACGTTATTGGCGAGACGGTCAAGGAGCTCGGCTCGCTTTGTTTTCAGCGCAATGCGGATATCCTTGATCCGCTCAAAAGCATACTTTTCGCCTTTATCGGCCTGCGGGATCGTAACGACCGCGGCATTTTCAAGAACCAACTCCGTCGTCTCATCCGCGATCTCGATCCGACCGATATCGGATGTGATCATCCGGTCAACGCCATTCGCAGCATCCTGTTGTGCGATAAAAACGCTCTCGAGGTCGCCGGTTTTGGAATCCGTAGCGCGCGCAAGGATCGTAAAACCATCGATCTCCGAATAGAATACACCCGGCTCGATAGGTGACTCGAATTTTGAAATGGCCGACCGCATCGCAACTTCGCGTACGAGTGCGGCAGCAAAAGGCACGCCTTTCAGGTTCACAAAAAGCGTAAAGACCGACAATAGAATGCCGAGGATCAATATCGGAACGGCGATCTGGAAATTCCCTACGCCGGCCGCCCGAATGGCCGTGAGTTCACTATCGCCCTGCATCTTGGAGAGGCCAATGATAGTGCCGACAAGGACCGCCATGGGACAGGTAAAGGCGATGACATTCGGGACCAGCCCGATCATCAGCTGCCAGATCAAGCTGCTCGGGATATTTACGTTGAAGAAGAGTTCGGAATAACGGCTTGCCTGCTGCAGGAACAAAATGACCGTAAGCAGTACCCACGAGAAGAGAAAATAGGGCACCACGGCGCCGAGCAGATAACGTGAAATGAGTTTACTGACCCTCTTCATATCGAATCTGCCTAACGCAACCCTTGAACTCCGGCCTGTAAGGCTCGATCGACCCTTTCAAATCCTGTCGCACGGGCGATCATTCGCTTGAAGATCGATGATAATCTGGCTAGCGAATCGGCTGCGACACGTTCCGACGAGAATGCCTCAGGCGACTGCCGTCGTGATCGAGCAACCGTCGCCCTATCATTCGCCGTCAGCATTTCGCCGGCGGAGCTGCGTCTGCATCTATCACAAATTAGTTGGAACTCCGCCGTTACCTGAGCATCAGCGCCGTCTCCAAGTTCGAGCTTACATATCGAACACTCATCCCAACTTGGGAAAAAGCCTGCAAGCCGAAGCAGCCAAGCCTCAAAGTACAGCGACACAGAATCGATCGCTTCCGGCCGATTCCGAACCGTCTCGATGCAGGTGTTCATCATTCTGAACATCGCCGGGTCGGGATCCTCAGCCGGAACGAGCGAGATCAAAATGTCGGTAAGGTACGAAAATCGGGTCAAGATCTCCGGCTCGCTTACGAGGTCAAAGGCGGATTCGATGATCTCGACCCTATCCAGATCGACGAGTTCGCGAGTCTCTTTTTTGAAGTACGATGCCTTCAGGCGAGAAAGCGGTTCGAGACTGCCGCCGAACTTGCTCCTTAGTCGTTTCGCTCCCTTTGCGACCGCTCTTACAATTCCGTGGTCCGCGGTCAAGAGAAGCGCGATCTTGTCGGCGTCAGCCAGATCGTAGCTTCGCAGGACGATGCATTCTGTCTCAACTACGGCCATATAAAATTAACGTCTATCTCTAAGTTGGAGGTATGAAGTAAAGTATCCAGGCAAGTGCCAAGCTAATGACCATGAATTGGAGAAACGTCTTGCCGGCATACCAGACGCGTTCTTTTGTCGTCCCGCTCGAAAAGACGCCGAAGGCGACCGAGACAAAAAATGCGAAGAGCACGAGGTAGATGAAATGGATCATGCCTTCCTCCTCAACTTAATATCCACCGAGTCGAGAATGGCAAGGTAGTTCAAAAGCCCGGCAGCCTCAAGAAATCGCCCGCCGTATTCAAATGTCGCGAGGGCGGCAACATGTTTGTCAGGCTGCGAGGCAATAAAATAGCTCACAATTCCACCGAGGCCGTTCCCGATCCTGGAGACAAAATTGAGCAGATATAGCAGTTGGCCATCCTGGTAACTGAAGCCCGGATAGTACGCACCGCCATTGACGAGCGCAAGCACAAAAAGAGCCCAGATGACCGCACCGATGACGACGGCTCGCACAACCTTTCCTTGCAGGAAATAGCCGGCACCGGGGATGAACCAGGCAGCGATGATCAAAAGTATCGGTTTATCCATTTGCTAACTTCTTACTCAACCTGCGGCGTGCGCAGCCCGAGCCTCACTTCTCTCCCTGCAGCGGTCTGCGAACCATCGAAAAAGCGCCGAGGATAACTTGTCGGTCTTCCAACTTAGCTCAGGATGCCATTGAACGCCCAAAACACTCCTCCCGCGTCTCGTATCTTCGATGCACTCAATAACTCCGTCGGGTGCCCATGCGGCCGATCTGAGATCGCGGCCGAGATTACGAATGGCTTGATGGTGATGCGAATTCACAAAGCATCCTTTCAAATCCTCTCCGATCAGATCCGCGAGCAGCCCTTTTTCAACGGTGATCGCGTGCGAATTTCGCGCTCGCGGAATTCCCTGCTCGTGCTTGATCGGGCTCGCAACCTCCGAACCGATATCCTGAATCAATGAGCCGCCGCGATGAACATTTAGAGCCTGCATTCCAAAACAGATCGCCAAAACGGGGAGAACTCGCCTCTCGGCTTCATCTAGGATCATTCGATCGACCGCATCTTTCTCCGGCACCACTCGGCCGAGTTTTGGATGCGGAGCCTCTCCAAAAAGACCCGGATCAACATCCGAGTCACTTCCCGGCAAAAGGATACCGTCAAGGTCCTCAACGACCGCAGCAATATATTCCTTGTTCGGTATCAAGGCAATATGAACCGGAATACAACCCATTGCCTCGACGGCCTCGCTGTAATCGCGCCCGAGATAGAACCGATCCGTTTCGAGTTCCAAACGCATTGTGATCCCAACTCGCGGTCGTATCGCCATAAACTTTTATGTTCGACTAAACCGCCTTTTTAGTCAATTTGAGGATTTGTAATTAAATCCGTATCATTTTTTGTATGCAGACCGAGAATATGCGGATCCGTTCAACGACCGTCTTGCTTGTTCGTAAAGATGGCGAGGTGGCGATGGCCGCCGACGGACAGGTTACGCTGGGCGAAACGATCATCAAGAGTTCGGCCAAAAAGCTGCGACGCCTTGGCAATGGCGCCGTGATCGCGGGATTTGCGGGTTCGACCGCAGACGCCTTCGCCCTTTTGACCCGTTTCGAATCAAAACTCGATGAGTATCAAGGCCGCCTCGAACGAGCCGCAATCGAATTGAGCAAAGACTGGCGAACCGACAAATATCTGCGCAATCTCGAAGCACTGCTCATCGTCGCCGATAAGAATGACGCTTTCTTGATCTCCGGAAAGGGCGACGTTATATCGTCTGACGACGGCCTCTTGTCGGTCGGTTCAGGCAGTATGTATGCTCTTTCGGCAGCCCGTGCCCTTCTCAAGCATACGCAGCTATCGGCAAGTGAGATCGCGAAAGAATCACTGAGGATCGCCGGCGAGATCTGCATCTATACAAATAGTGAGGTCGCCTTGGAAGTATTATAATGGCTATTTATCTTGGCGGTGAAGTAACCGCCGCAGCCCCAAAACTTGACTCATTGACCCCGCGTGAGATCGTTGCGGAGCTTGACCGCTATGTTGTCGGCCAATCGGCCGCAAAACGTGCGGTCGCAGTCGCTCTGCGGAATCGGATCCGTCGGCAAAAACTGGCTCCGGAGATCGCTGAGGATGTGCTTCCGAAAAATATCCTAATGATCGGTTCGACCGGCGTCGGGAAGACCGAGATCGCGCGTCGACTGGCTCGCCTTGCAAACTCGCCTTTCATCAAGATCGAGGCATCAAAGTTCACTGAAGTCGGCTATGTCGGACGAGATGTCGAGAGCATGGTGCGTGAACTGGTCGATGTGGGAGTGGATATGGCGAAGCAGTCCGCCTTCGAGGAGATAAAGCCCCGAGCGGAAGCAAACGTGGAAGAAAAGCTCCTCGATATACTCTTTCCGACACCTTCATACGCGCCCAGCGATGAAGACGCCGAATCCAGCGAAGCCTCATCCCAAAAGACCCGCGAAAAGCTCCGCTCCCAGCTACGCAGCGGTGCTTTGGACGAGAGGACCATCGAGGTCAACACTCAGGATCGATCGAATGCGACCATCGACTTCATTGGAGGCCAGGGAATGGAGGAAATGGGCGTTAACCTTCGGGATATGTTCGGCAATATGTTCCCGAACAAGACCGTAAACCGCCGCGTGACAGTCGCAGAGGCTCGAGAATTCCTGATCCGTGACGAGCTTGAGTCTCTGACCGATATGGAATCGGTCAGCCGTACCGGTATCAAAAAGACCGAGCAGAACGGCATTATCTTTCTCGACGAGATAGACAAGATCGCCGGCCGCGAGTCAGGTAATAATCCGTCTGTCTCACGCGAAGGCGTTCAGCGTGATCTTTTGCCGATCGTCGAGGGAACGAATGTGAATACGAAGTACGGAATGGTAAGTACGGATCATATTCTGTTTATTGCGGCCGGAGCCTTCCACGTGGCGAAGCCGGCGGATATGATCCCTGAGCTGCAGGGGCGCTTTCCGATCCGCGTCGAACTTGAATCTCTCACGATAGACGACCTAAAACGCATTCTCACCCAGCCGAAGAACTCCCTATTAAAGCAGTATCAAGCCTTGCTCGGGACAGAAGGCATTGAGCTGGAATTCACCTCAGATGCGATCGATAAGATCGCGGAGATGACCGAAGAACTGAATCGCTCTACGGAAAACATCGGAGCCCGCCGGCTTCATACGCTTGTTGAGAAACTGCTTGAGGAGATCAGCTTTGAGGGCAGCGAACTTAAGGAAAAGCACCAGCGGATCGATGCCGATTATGTGTCGGATAAACTCGGCGGATTGATAAGCGACCAAGACTTAAGACAATATGTCCTGTAAGCAAAAAAGCTTATATCTAGGCATCTTATGCCTTTTCATCGCCGCTGGCTCGCTAGGCTGCGGGAAGCGCGGTTTACCCCGTCCGCCAAAGGAAAGGGTCAGCCAGCGAGCGGAAGTTTCCGGCTTTCAGCGTGGCAATACGGTAAAGATCTCCTGGAAGATGCCAGCTCGAAATGCAGGCAAAGGAAGCGTGCTAAATATTGACCGCGTTGATATTTACCGTTTGGCTGAACCGGTTAAAGCTCCGACTTCACTGACGGCCGAAGACTTTGCGTCGCGCTCGAATATCATAAAAACCTTGAAGATCGTTGATGATGATTTTGGCGGTAAGATCCTATCGTATACAGACGAACTGCAATTTGCCTCACAGCCGGCGCGGCTGATCTATGCCCTTAGGTTCGCTAACGCTTCGGGGCAAAAGGCAGCATTCTCGAATTTCCTCGTGATCGAGCCGGCGGGCCGCGTCGCCGCAGAGCCTACCGCCCTGCATTCTGAGCTTTCGCAGGACGCCGTTACACTCTCATGGACCCCGCCGACAGCGAATATCGACGGCACGACGCCCGTTAGTCTTCTTGGATACAACATATATCGATCATCGAGTGAGAAGCAGCCCGCAAGGCTTTTGAATAAGGCCCCCATAACCGAAACGCAGTTCCGCGACGAGTTCTTTGACTTTGGAAAGCAGTATTTTTACTTCGTGCGTTCCGTATCGCTCGGGACTGGGTCAGAACCCGTCGAGAGCACAGAAAGCAACATCCTTGAGATCAAACCGATCGATACGTTCGCACCGACCGCACCAACGGCCATAACGCTCGCGGTCGGACAGGACCTGATTTCGATCTTTTTCGCGACAAATCCCGAGAAAGATATCAAGGGATACACGATCTATCGTTCCACGGATAAGAATCTTGATCTTACGAAATGGCAGCTTCTTACACCCGAACTTCTTGAGCGGAATTCGTTTCAGGACAAGACGGTCGAGAGCGGCAACCAATACTTTTACTACATTACGGCGACCGACAATGCAGGAAATGTCAGCCAGCCCTCCGAGGTCGTCTCCGAGACGATGCCTGCGCGCTAGCATCTATGATCGAAGTGATCGGATCAGACTATTGTCCTTCAAAGATCGTTTGCGTCGGACGGAACTACATCGACCACGCAAAAGAGCTTGGCAACGAGGTTCCGACGGCTCCGCTCTTGTTTCTAAAAGCTCCTTCATCTTTTGTCCCGGATGGAAAAGCTATAGTCCTACCCGAGCAATCATCTCAGGTGGAACACGAGGCGGAACTTGGCATTATTATCGCCAAGCGGTGCAAAGATCTGGCAGACGATGCAGATGTAAAGGAATACATTAAAGGCTTTACCTGCGTGAATGATGTAACTGCCCGCGACGTCCAACGGCATGACGTTCAATTCACTCGCGGTAAGTCTTTCGATACATTCTGCCCGATCGGCCCTCACATCGTCGCAGACCTTGACTTAACGGACATTTCGGTCGTATGTCGAGTAAACGGTGAGATTAGGCAATCGGGCCGCACCTCGCAAATGGTTTTCTCACCTGCGTATTTGATACGATATATATCAAGACAGATGACGCTGATGCCGGGCGACGTTATCGCAACAGGCACGCCTGCCGGAGTTTCGAAGCTTAGTGCGGGCGATATCTGCGAGGTAGAGATCGAAGGGATCGGTATCCTTTCGAATCCCATAATCGCGGCAAAGGACTAAATTTTTATGAAATTCTTTATTGATACTGCAAACCTTGACGAGATCCGTGAAGCGAATGAAATGGGACTCGTCGACGGCGTTACGACAAACCCCAGCCTGATCACCAAAGAAGGCAATGTGGACTTCAAAGAGCATATAGGGAGAATCTGCGAGATCGTTGACGGCGATGTCTCTGCGGAAGTCACCGCGCTCGACCTCGACGGAATGCTAAAGGAAGGCCGCGAATACGCCAAGATCGCTAAGAACGTGGTCATCAAGTGCCCGATGACGGTGGATGGTATGAAGGCGACACGGAAACTCGCCGACGAAGGCATCCCCGTCAATGTAACGCTTTGTTTCTCAGCTACCCAGGCATTGATAGCAGCAAAGGCGGGAGCGAAGTATATTTCACCATTTATCGGCCGGCTTGACGATATAAGTCACGACGGAATGGAGCTGATCCATCAGATCGTGCAGATCTACGATAATTATGGGTTCACGACCGAGGTCCTTGCCGCATCGATCCGAAGCCCGATGCACATTGTAAATGCGGCCCTCGCAGGAGCCGATGTGGCAACCATTCCGTTCAAGGTCATTACGCAGTTGATCAAGCACCCGCTCACCGATAACGGCCTCGAGGCATTCTTGGCTGATTGGAAGAAAGGCGGTCGCTCTTAAGCGGCTTCGCCTGTCAACGCCTTTAGTTCGCTCTGCAGCGAGGCAGCCTCAACGCTGTGCTGCAGGGCGTATTTATATTTATCGACAAAGTAATCGTCGCCGCCTTCCATTCGCACGAGTTCGCCAACCTTCTTTTGGGCCGCCTCGATATCCTCGCTCGCGATCCCATCTTTCTGGTCGAATAGCTCGTCGATCTCAACGATCAACAGCGAGAATCGTCGCAACCATGCGAAATCATCGTTTTCCAGAAGAAGATTGAGGAACTGGCCGGAGCTTTGTTTGCCGTGTATACCTTCGTAGAGTTCCCGCTCAAGATCGAGCATCGTCTTGTGCAGTTTTAAGAGAAGGTCCCGGCATTCTTTAAGCTTTTCTTTCTTTTCCATTTAACTAATCTTANNGCTAACTTTATTTCATTAGCTTGCTAATTAGATTTATTTAGCAAGCTAACTTTATTTCATTAGCTTGCTAACGATATTTAGTTAGCCTCCTCAGAACTTTGCGTTAGCTTGCAAAGAAAGGGCTCTTGCAATGGTTTCACGACCCGCAGAATTTGTTTTTGAGCAAACGATCAGCTTTGTTCTCGCGAGGACTTCGACCGCCTTCCGAAACTCGCTCGAGAAAAGTATGGCGACGATCGGGCTACACGCAGGACAAGCGTTCGTTCTGATCGAGCTTTGGAAGAAAAATGGGCTGAGGCAGATCGATATCGCGTCCCAACTCAACCTCTCCGCTCCGACGGTCAGCAAGATGGTGAAGGGCCTGGTCGAGATCAATCTTATCCGGATCCAGAGGGAGGACAACGACGCCCGAAGTTCAAGGGTCTTTATAACTGAAAAGGGGTTGGCCATAAGGGCAGAGGTCGAAACCCAATGGCACGAGTTGGAAGAATATACCTTGGGCGCTCTCAATGAGACCGAGCGACTGATCCTTTTCGACCTCCTGAGCAAGCTCCGAAACACTTACACCGGCCGCGACCCGGAAGAGGATGAGTAAGCGCCGGTTCTTCTCAGTGATATAATTGATATAAATTGACTACCATAGGAGGCGATCAGAAATGAAGATCATTCTAGCGACGGATGGCACCAAACATGGAGAGGCAGCTGCCCAAGCGATAAGAAAATTTGCGCTGACCGGAAATGACTCGGTTCATATCGTTACGATTGTCGATATGGCCGTCCCGCTCGGGATAGATGTTTACAGCGGATACCTGCCCGACACCGCAGAGATCGAAAAGGCGGCCCGAGACCATGCCGAGAAGGTCATTGTTTCGACGGTCGACATGCTGAAGGCTGAATTTGAGAAGGATCCGCCAGCTATCTCGAGTGACGTTTTATTTGGCTCCCCGGACAGCCGCATCGTCGAAACTGCTGAAGAAATGAAAGCCGATATGATCGTTCTTGGATCCCACGGCTACAATCGCTGGGAGAGACTCCTGCTTGGGTCGGTCTCAGATTCGGTAGTTCACCACGCTCACTGTTCGGTATTGATCGTTCGCGATGAAGAGTAGGCTCGTAACGATCCGTTCCCTTGCTTTCGACGGAACGGTGCGCCGCGAATGGACGGGCGAAATAATTAGCGAAACTTCCTCTCGGATCGATCTCGTCGGCGTGTTCGAGCGTACGATCGAGCATACGGACCTGGGACTTATCGAGGCCGGTACGGTCTCATACGAGTTCTATTGGCCGGACCGCTGGTACAACATCTTCCGGTTCGAGTCTCCGGGCGGCGAACTCCGCAACTACTACTGCAATATTGCGATGCCGCCGGTTCTGACCGATACTCAGCTTTCGTACATCGACCTTGATATAGATGTGTTGATTTGGCCCGGAAAAAAGTCGATAGTGCTCGATCGCGATGAGTTCGAGGCGAATTCAAGAACCTTTGGCTACCCGCCTGACGTTGTTGCCAAGGTCGAGGCGACCTTAAAGACACTTCTCAATGCTAGTATCGTAAATGGTCTATTAAAAGATCTTACAGAACCACGCGAAGTGAATAACTACATACGGTAATCGTCATTCCCGGCTGCAACTGATACCTTTGCCCGGCAGGCAATTCAAAAGTGCCGACTTCTGCCGCATTCCTGCCCTCATTCAGTATCCAGAACGAACCGTTTTCCTCATGACCGATCACGAGATGACGGCGGCTTATCTCGACATCTCCGGAGAGCGATATGTCCACAGGCTTTGATTTCGACCCACGCCCAACGACTACCTGGCGTTGAAAGATCGGGATGACGTTCTGCCGCTGGCCGCCTCGCCAAACTTCGAGCTTATAAAGTTCCTTTGCCCTTGAGGCAACATGGGTCATTTCTTCCGACTCGGAACCCGATATAGGAACTGCTTGCTCAATGGATCGCGCCGTATTCGGGCTTTTATGCTGGGAGATCGTGGACGGTGAGGAAGGAATCCTTGCAGGCGTCGGGATCTGCGGAGTTTGGGCGGTCGGAACCGTAAGTTTCTCGCGAGCCTCGAGTTGCTCGATCCCCTTGGGCCGTGCAAGCACGTCGGTTTTGTTCGAAGTTGAATCTTCCCAACTATGCTCGATGCGGATCTCGCCTTTTTCGAGCGTTCCGTCGATACGAAACTCTATCCCGAATGAGCTCGTTTCTAATTTCTTCTTACCGGCGATCTCACGAGCCCGCTCGCCGAGAATGTGATAAAGCCCTTTTTCAAGACCTCGGCGTTTTTCACCCTGCCACTCTTTGTCGTCGTCTGTACTTAGAAAAACGGTAAATTCTCTTGGAATAATGACCGTTCCCTGCGGCAGCGGCACCATTTCTTCCTGAATGACAGCCTCGATCTTTTGTGCAATGGCGACAATGAACTGTTCGGCACGATTCCGGGCTTTCACCTTTGCGTCGCGCGCGGCCTTTTCGAGCGTGGTCTCAACCGAGTCCTCGTCGATCCATCGTCTGACCTTTTCAAGAATATTAGAAGCCAAATTTTCTAATTCTCCTGTATATCCACATACTTGCCATTGAGCCAGCCGTGGGTAGAGTTCGGCCCGCCAACGCGTTCGCGGCCTTGTTCAACTATATCAACTTGGTACCAATTTTCGTGCGTGGCGACAATACGAACACGAGAATTTTTTGTCGCGAGCCCGACGGGATCATTGTCGGTACTCGGTGTCGGCCGCAGGTAAACATCGGTGTTGGCTACAGCTATCCTAGGCATAAGCCGATTTCGCACGGATTCAATGACATCGTTATTTCGAAAATAGAGTGCCGTCGCATATAAGGCACCTGTAAAGATCGCGGCGAAAGCGACGAAGATCGCAAGCCGCCGCAGCGAGGCCTTCAGAGCTCTTTTCGGTACCCTGGCAGCCGGATTCACCACAGCTGGCGCCGGGATCGACACGGGCGCCCTTTCCTGCACCGGTTCATAGGCCGGGTAGTCAATGACCGCCTTCGACGGCGGCACTTCCGGGAGCGTACTTTGCTGCTCTCTGGCCGACGATTGCGTATTCTCTTTGAGGACCGCCTCGAAACTCGGCTGTTCCGGCACCAAAGGCGTATAACCGCGTGAGACGTGAGGCTGCGGCAAATCGGCCGTTCTTTTGACGACAGTATCGGGATCCATGTCGGCAACGATATTCAAGACGGGTCCGAGATCGAACCAAAATTCTTCGACCGATTGCGGCCGGCGCCCTGGATCATCCGAAGTTGCCCGATTCAGCACCTCTAGAAGGCCGTCCGACCATTCTTCGTCATTTGAGGACTCAGGAAGTCCTTCGATCGGTTTACCGGCATATGGCCTCGGCGGTTCCCGCGTAATGATCGAATAGACGGTCTTTGCAAGCGAGTAAATATCGGCGGCTGGCGTTAGTCTTTCTGCCGTATCGGAAAAGTACGCGGGACTATGCTCGGGCGGAGCATAGATATTCGTACCGACGCGTGTGATCGGCGAATCTGCGGCCGAAAATCTTGCAACACCAAAGTCTGCGATCTTAAGCGTTACAAGATCTTCGGTCAGCAGCAGGTTTTGAGGCTTGATATCGCGATGAATGATACCGCGTGAATGTGCATGGGCAAGGCCCGCACAGGCCTGTTCGATATATTTGAGAGCCGCATCGATCCGCAATGGCCGTTGGCGTATCAACGATTGGATATCGCCGCCTGCCATATATTCGAGCACCAAATAGTGAAAAACGACCCCTGCCAGGTCGCGTGCAGTTCCGTGTCCGAGACGGCTGATGATGTTGGGATGGCGAACCCTATCAAGAGCCACTGCCTCATTCTGAAAGTTCTCGACGAGCGTTCTTTCAAGATCAAGGTCGACGTCTTCCTGAAGGAAAACATTGAGGGCTTTGACAACGACAGTGCTATGCGGCGACCGCGGGGAAGCAAGCGTGTCACGAGCCGCGAAGATCTCCGCATAACTTCCCTGTCCGAGCCGTTTGCTTACGTCATAGCGCCGGTCAAGCCTGGAATTTAAGAGGGAAAGTTCTCTCATCTGAAGACGCAACGATGGGCAGAAGAGCGCTCCGCTTCTTCCTCAACTGCAACACCGTTTACGATATCATAGTCCGAATGTTCGACAATAATTGCGATCCGGAGAACGGCAGGGCTCGCAAGAGGACGAACAGAAACAGAAACGCGACACGGATCATATCGTATTGCCCTTGGCTCTCATGGTTTAAGTCCCGGGCACTAGAACGAGAAAGGCATTGGCGTTCGCCGCTTCGCATCGGTGATGCAACCCTTTCTTCTCCCTTTTCTGCTCGCCGTTCTTTGTCCCATGTCCCACACTGTCCCACGCCCCCTGTGGGACAAATAAGTCCTTGTATATCAATTCGTTACAGCGATTTTTTGCTCAAAAAATAAAAAAAATAAAACACGCAGCCGAAACGAACTAACACCTTATTTAACAGCACTTTAGGCGTCGGTAGCAGCATTTCCCCTTTTTGCTTGGGACAGGCAGTTTGTCGTCCGCGGCCGGTCCAGTTTTCAAAGATCATAGATACAACCTATGTTGTACCTGCCACTATAAGTGTAGCACGGCTGTCAAGGGCCGACCATCGCGTCTTTAACAAATGCAGATAGTCAGCAACGACGATCTCCAGAGATGACGGGATCGCTAAAAGAATGCCCGCAGCCTTACTCTAAGCCGATTCGGCTCATTTCGGGTGCGGGCGTAAAGTTCAGCCTTTTAGTGGCTGTTTAGTTATTCGTACGTCGGAATCCTGTCGTCTGCACGTACTGGAAGAACGGCGTTGCAGGCGGCAAACGCGTCGGATCGAGGAAGGTGCTGTCGAACACCCAATTACGTCTCGGCGGGTCATAGACCATATCGCAGCACTTGAACGCTCCGTTATTGTTCCGCGAGTTGAAAAGGTTGATCAGCGAACCTGCATAGTTCAAATTATCGCCCGTCCAGTGCTCGAGGAAGCGCTTGAAATTGTGCACGCCGCCGTTAAGTCGCGGTGACATCCCGCCTTGATTCGGCGTGCCGTCATGGCTCGCTATCGTGTCTCCCGACAGCATCGCAAATCGGATCGTCGTATCCGTGGCGCAACGCGGACCGCAAGACGAACTCGCGAGGTCATACGGATAACGAAAACTCTCTCCGTCATTCCATGCGTTTGAAAGGATCGTGACCGCATCCGCCGCGATCGACGACGGGATATGAAGGGCCGTATCGAACGGTAAATATTGGAAATAAGGCGTGTTGCCCGTGCTGGGTACCGTTACAACACCCGTTGAGTTGTAATTGCCCCATACATAAACGCCGTTCTCAGAGGCCACGGTAAATCCACGCGTATCGGCTGCACTCGATGAGTCATAGATACCCGGAACGGTCGTACCGTTAATGAGCCGGACACCGCGCCGATAGTATTTATGATCGTTCACGGCCGCTGCATCCGCGTAGATCGTATCATCGCGATACCTTGCTGCCTCGGTGCCGTACGAAGTATTGAGGATACCGTTTCCATACTGCCCAACGGGGTCCACATCTTCTCCCTGTTGCAGGACGCCGTCGTTGCCGGGTGCAGCACCATATACATCCTCCATATCGTATTTGCCGTTGAAGTTCGCGTCGCCGCGACGGTCAGATACATAAAGCACCCAGCCATTCTCCTGAGGCACATCGTCCTTCGTCAGCGAATGTCCCATCAGGTTCGAGAAAGGCGTGCCCGTGGGAAATCGTCCATCGAAATCGCCCCGCAGGAAGCGTCGGAGATTTGCTACGTCGATATCGACCATACTCATCACACCATTGCGTGCGACCTTCTCGTAGTTGTCGTAGTACGTGTCGGAGTAATAGGTCTTACTCTTTGCGTCATAATAAAGCCCCTCGCGAGCATCGAACATTTCGATCGGGAACGGGACGATCGCCTTGTCGGTGGCGTTTATGAGCTTGAGCTGTCCATAGTTTTCATAAGCGCTCGATACAGAGCCGGCATTGCCGGCGGTGCAGCCCAGGCTGCATCCAGCGGCGATCTTCGCAGCGTCGGCGGTCGTATATCGATAGCGGAGAACATAGTTCCAACCGCCCGCGCCGTCGTAGCTGATCACATTGGGCGAATTGTTCGGGATCGCGTCTCCGGGAATCGCAAAACGCTGAAGTTTTACGATCGAGCGGCTGTCGGGATAAGTGGTCGGACTCTGCGGGGTCAGCGCCGTAATATTGGCCGACGGTGCACTTACCGATCCATTGTTGGCCTTACTTCCGCTATAGCCGCTGATATTGATCGGCGATTGTTCGGTTATACCGAGGCTAAGGAATTCCGAAGTAATATCACGCGTCATCAGAACGCCGGTCGAACTGTCATATGCAACGGTCTCGACCTTTAGCCAAACCTGCCGCGAGGTCGCATCACCTGTGAAGAGTCTTTCTCCGTTGACCCTGGTAGCTTGATAGCCGTCGGTCATCGGGAAATTCGCCATGATGTCGTAGCCGCGTGAACGGCGATCCAAGACCGTGTCCGCAGTATTCGGTTCTGCGGTACCGTTCCAATTGCCGTCCAGCCGAACGCCGCACGGGCCTGTAACTGCAGAGCCGGTACTTAATGCACAGCCCGGCAGCATTTCTTTCTTGTCGGCAAGGCTGACGCGAATACCGTTCTTGTTCGAATATCTCTCGCCCTTTGTGATCGCATCATCCTTTGTCGTGGCGGAGACCGGTTCGATCGTGCCTGCGTTGTTCACAAGGTCACCGCCGGTCGAGCCCGGTTCTTCCTTGCCGCGCTTGATCATATCGATCAGGTCAGAATTTGCATTGACCTTTAGAGGCAGTCGCAATTCAGCGACGCGTGCCTGCAGGTTGCCGTCAAAGACCGCGCTCTGACTGGCCCAGCTCGGATTCTTATATCCCGGCGGCATATCCGGATTCGAGGCGAACACATTCGGCCCGCCGCCGCTGTTCAAGACGCTCCCCCACGTGGGATAAAACTGCTTATTCACGCCCGAAGCGTTCTTGATATAAGTTCTGTTGTTGCTGCTGTCGCCGGTGTATCCGTTGCGCCAGGTTTGCGAAACGATCTCCTTGTGAGCGGTTACACGGGAATCAAAGTACACGCCCTCACTTCCGGGCGAAATGAAAAAGTTGCCGTTCGAGTGTACGCGTCCGCCGAAGCTAAAGAGCGGCGGCCGGAAGAGCTCGAGATCGTCATCGTAGAAGATACCGAACTGGAAGATCGGAATACGGTTGTTGAGGACGTTGCGGGTCAACTGGACCTGTACGCCCTGATTGTCTGTCGTCGTGGTCACAAGCTGCCAGTTATCACGCAATGCGATCAGGCCGCTGTAAGGGCCGCCGGTCAACACAACGTTCTCACTGGCGGATGTACGGCCGACCGTCTGTGCGAAAGTGTATCCCGCGAGGCCCGGAGGCATAACGTTCTCGATCTTTGTGATATCCGCAGCAGTCGGGCTCAACTTCGCTCCGAAGAGCTTGTTGAAGTTCCGTGTCATCGACTCAAGACTTCCCTGCGCCGCGTAGAACGTACGCGCCTCGGCAGTTTCATTGCCGACCGCAGCTGCCTCCGCTGCCGTTCGTGTCATCGCCATCGCGGCAAAAACGCTCACGAGAGCAAGGACGAATAGAGCTATCACGATCGCTGAACCGCGTTCGCTGCTTTCGCTCGCGGCCTTCGTGGAATTTGTCGAATTCTCTCTTCCGGTTTCCATCGTTTTGTACCTACTTCAAAAACTAATTTGCCTCGTAACCAAGGTTGCGTGTACTAAAGGTCGTGGTCTGCGTTTCACGGTAAGGCTGCCCGCTCGACATATTCTCTACGGATCTGACATCCACGCTAACCCTGATCTGCCTGACCGCAGCAAGGTTTGTCGGAAGATCGTCCGCAGTGCCGGCAACACCATCGGGGCCTGCTATCGGATTATTCGTTACGACGCCGTCGTCCATGATGTATTCGATCTGAAAGTTTTGAACTCCGTAGATCAGCGGCGCATCGACGAAGGCCTGCGGCGTAGCGGGAAAAACCGGCGGACTATTTGCATATTCTCTTCGAGTAAGAGTGCCGTCAGGGGTTACAAAATACGTCACCATCCTGACGCGTTGAATGCTCGCAGGCACCGCAATTGCGCGAAGAGTTCCACTCGCACCGGCCAAGTTGATTCCGAGAACGTCCCCGTTCGAGAATTCGATCTTGTTGGCTCCGCTTTTTCCTGTCACAAGTCCTAGCGTCGAGCCTGAGCTTCCTGTAACGAGGTAGAGGTCATTGACGTTACAAAGGGAGTTGCTGCCCGAGAGAGGCACGATCTCATCGATCGTTCCACCGGATTTTGTAGTTGCGGCATTGATCTTTAGCGGCTGCGACACGCCTCCGACCAGGTTGAATGTCGAGTCCTTGAAGAGGAATGTAACTTGGTCCGTCCTAACGTTCGGGGCCTGATTGTAAGTGTTAAGCGTTCGGTTATCACCCGCAATGATCGGTGCAACGGTGTCACGCGTCGTATCGGGATCGTTCGGAATACCGAGCAGAGTTCCCATGCGGTTGTCCGTCAAGATCACCGTGTTCTTTAGCGGATATCCGAAGCCGGCGTTATAGGCATCCCTTCCGATCAGGTTCAGGGCAATTCGTACGTTCTTGTTCAGGCCGGTCTTTTCGCTTACGACGGAACGCGTCGCTTTCGCAACGGCCATAACGCCGAAAATACTGCCCGTCACGATCGTAAACAATGTGATCGAGATCAGAAGTTCTACAAGCGAAAATCCATTTTCGTTTCGTGATCGATCTACTGGCGTCATAAATCTACTCTCCTGCGTCGGTTGAGATCGCGTAATCTGTCAAGACGGTTTGCAAAGACTCGGTCCTTGGAACCGCTCCAACGAAATATCGAACATCGACCCTAACGTTCCTGAAGCGAACGGGATTGGTTCCCGGTGTCGGACAGTTGTAAGAAGGAGCATCCGTATCACATTCATCAGTGATCGTTATCTCCCGCTGAAGATTTGGGACCGTTGCCCCATCGTCATCGGCGGTCCCAATTATCGCGTCGGGCCCGGCACCGACGTGTACGTCCTGCATGCCGGTGATAAACACACCTTGCGGAACCCCGAGCGGGTCCGGGTTCGAGCCGACGTTGCCAACGGCCTTCCAACCCAGCCGATCCGGGTCGGTCTCCTTGACCGACATTATCGATTCCATCGTCGAAGCTGCGACCTGTTTGGCGACCATCTGCTGCTCTTGTGAGCGCGCCTGCAGAACTGCGCCGCCCATCCCAGACATAAGTGCAAGGATCCCGACCATCAGGATGACGATCGCGATCATCACGTCGATATATGAGAATCCGGATTCATTTTTTGTACTCATATTCTTGAACCTATTGTGTGCTCGCGACAAAGGCCGAGCCGTCGTATTTCCAAAGTCTAAGTGCACCGCTTCCGCCAAATAGCGTAATTGCGCGGATCTCCCCCTTGCTGCGTGAAACGCTGCTTGCCGGAGCGCTCGGCGGCCAGATGTAGATCGTCGAACTGATCGGGTTATCGACGCTGTCAACGACGCTTCCCGTACTCTCGAACCGCGCCACCCATACCTGATGGCCGGAGACGGTCGAACCGCCGTCTTCGTGACTGAGGATCGCGGTCGAAAACGCCGCATCGGCGTAATTCGGCGGGTTCGGCGGGTTCACCCCTGCCGGACGCGCATCAACGCGAATATCAGAAACATTGTCGAGCGGAATTCGTTTGATTAAAGTGTCAGGGTCGGAGTTGTTCTCATCGATCTGGAGAATGGCGTTGTCCGTGAGATCGATCTCGACACGCATCGTTCGACGACGCGTCATCGCGAGTTGTGAGGTCTCCCGGATCACGTCGATTATTCGAAGGGCCTGATCGTCCGAGCGATAGACCTTTCGGTAGCTAACGATGTACGGAATAGAGATCGCACAAATGATGGCCAAGACCGACAACGTGACAAAAAGCTCGGTTATCGAGAAGCCAGATTCGCCGGAGCGTCCGCCAGACCTTTTTTGCGAGCGGCAATACATATTGTTTTCGAGTGTGTTTTCGTCGGGTACAACTCCCGCTGACTCCGACGGCTGCGTCGAAGACGAAACAGGGAGCACTATCAAGAAGAAATGTGGAAGGCTAGAAACATTCCAAAAGTATTTTGCCATAGTTGAACATATTTTTACAAGAAGTTTTGGATTTTTTCTAATTTCGGCAAAATTCGCTACTATTGACCTCACTCGTATCTGGTGTGATGACAGAAGATAGGCCCCACAATTCACGCTCAACGTCGATCGATTCGCTTGTTCGCGGCGTTTTGGGAAAATTTGGCGATATTTTTGATCGATTTACCGGAAGGCAGTGGAAACCATCAAGCGGCCTTGCCACAAGCGAGGTCATCGAGCGAATTAAGAAGATCCTGGACACGGAGGCGCGTGACGTACGCGGAAAAGGCCGGGTCGTCCCCCATTCGGTCATTTTGAAGATGCAATGGGACAAATTCTCGACCGATGACCCAAAGACAATCGGTGAATTTGAGAATGAGCTTCTCGTGGCGGCCATTGATCACATAAACGATCGCAGGTATTACACATCCGGCCCAATGACGGTCGAGGTCAAACCGGATTATTTCACCGAAGGGATCAGGTTCATCGCGTCTTTCGACCCGAGTTCGGGTAACGAGGAAGATGAACGGGAAGTCCATCTTTCTATTCCGCCGCTGAATACTTCTGACAGATCAGGCTCCGCGAACGAAACAAGCGAAGATCCGCCTACGCCCCAACGAACCGAGACATTTGGTGCTTGCGTGTGTACCGCCAAGTTTAAGCTCGGCGGCTTTGCTCACGAAATAAAGCTGCGAGTGCCGACGCCCGGACGCATTAGCATTGGCCGAACCGCTGAGAGCCTGCTCAGTATAGACGACACGAGCATTTCGAAACATCATGCAACCCTCGCTATTTCAGCCGACTCGCAGATGACTGTTGCCGACACAGGCTCGACCAATGGCACAAAGGTGAACGGCGAGAAACTATCGTATGGTGAGGCCATTGCTGTATCAGAAGGAGATACGGTAACGTTCGGCAGCGTGGATGTAAAGTTTTCGTTGGAGGCAGAATCTCCTGAGACTGATTCGTCTGACCTGAGCGATGAAATCTCAGATGACGAGGTGGCCGCAGAATGATCGGACTGTTTTTTCTGTTCATCGACTGGAAGTTTCTGCGGCCCGAATACATCTTCGGCGGGCAGGTTCTCGAACGCACACCTGCGGGCCTCTCGATCCTTTATCTTTTTGGGCTTCTGATCCTGCTGCTTTTTATTGCCCTTTTCTTCTTAGAGACCATTCGGCGGCCGAAGCTCACGGCTGAAAAAGACCTGCCGCCGACGGTGGCAAGGCGTCTGACGATCAATATTGCCAATCGAAGCATTTTTGTTTGGCAAATCTTTTTTGTGATCGCGGCATTGTCTGTCTTTGGGTTTCACGTATATTGGACGAAGTTTGCCGACGAAGAGAACGATCAGTTCCAGGCCCTTGCCTACAAAGACCTACGCAGGAGAAGGACCAGTGCTGCCGATCTAAGAGGTTGGATATTGGATCGTACAGGCAAACTCGATTCGACCCTTGCTTATTACAAACTTGATCAGGATGGCGATCTCGAACGGTCTTATCCGCTCGATCGCGAAATGGCTCACCTGTTCGGCACCGAACGCGGTACTCCGGGCCTTGAGCGCACGTTATTCTCCAAACAGACAGGCCCGGCACCGGAGGCGTGGGACATTCTCTTCAAATACCGTGAACCGGAGCCGGTCAATAAAGACGTTCGACTGACGATCGACCGGCAACTCCAGCAATTCGTCGCAAAACAGCTAGAGGGCAAAAAGGGAGCGATCGTCGTTCTGAATCCGCAGACGGGCGAACTTCTCGCGATGTATTCAAATCCGTCGTACAGCCTTGATGACGTGCGTACGCTTGACGGCTATTTGAAGCTGGAGGCCGACAAGCAGAACCAGCCGCTTCTTAGCCGCGCAATGCGCGAATTCTATCCGCCGGGCTCGACGTTCAAAACGCTGACGATGATCTCGGCCTTTCGTGCAGGCAAGCAAGATGCTCTTTTCCCCGACCTGCCTTCGACGGCCGATCCACCTTGTTACACGCCATTCCGCGGCTCTCGGCCGATATGTGACGCCGGCGGAAGCTGCGAGATCTGCCGGACGGATGTACCGCTCAGAGAAGCGTTCAAGGTTTCGAGCAATCAGTATTTTGCACAGCTCGCAAACTATCTCGGACGCGAACGAATGGCCGAGACGGCTCGCCTTTTCGGCATCGCAACCGTCGATGAACCAAAAGACGCTTTGATGCAGGGGTTCTTCCCGCAGGTTTGGAATACGAGCACCGACCGCATCGCGAATTCGATCAGCCCGCGGCAGTCAACGATGGTAGTCGGTAAAAGCCTCACTCTCTACGATTTTGGGTTGGAAGGTATGGGCCAGGGCCTCGCATCGCAGATGACGCCTTTTCAAATGGCGTTGATCGCGGCCGGTGCCGGCAATCTAAATGGACAAGTTATCAAGCCGAGGATCGAAGCCGATCTCCAGCCGCAAGCATTCTCGCAGGTGTTGTCGCCGCAACAAGCCGCGATGATCCGCGAAATAATGTCAACGGTAACGGAAGAGCCGGGCGGAACCGGCGGACAAGTTCGGGCGATCCTCTCAGGCACAGGCGTTACCGCGGGCGGCAAGACCGGTACTGCGGAGCAAGACGATGTTCCTGTCTATGATGCGGATGGCAGACGCAAGTTCACGATAGTCAAAAAGACCGGAAAGAACGGTGAGGTGATAGAAGAGAAAAAGTACGTCACTCGCGATCGCACAGACGGCTGGTTCATCTCGATCGCTCCGCTCGAGAATCCGCAGGTCGCTATCGCGGTCGTCGTCGAGGATATCGGAAGCAGGTTCGGCGGCGGGACGGCGGCTCCGATCGCCGCGAACGTCATCCTGAAGGCACGAGAGCTAGGCCTTTTAGGTGACAAATACAAAGTAAAGGCAAAGCCAACTTCGCCAAAGGGAAAGAAGCGTTAATATAGTGTCAAACAGAACATTTACCCACGTCTGTGCTCTTCTGATCGTTGTCTTTATGACGGCGATCGCTCACTATGCCATCGCTTACTCCGCGCTGATACGCGGTTATGAGACGAGTTCCCTGGTCGCTTATCGCAACGTCGGCCTTATCCTGCTGCTCGCTCTTTTGCCGATTGCACTTCGGAAGCTTCTTTCCTACCGCGGATCTTGGATTCCCTACACGGCTTGCGTGATCCTCTTCTCGATCGGATTGACTGTCCAATATCGACTTTTTTCGGATCGAGAATATGTTGCCGACATCGATTCGGGCGTTCGCGCAAAGATAGAGAACTCAGCAATGTCAGACCGCGAGAAATCGCGCGCCTTGCTTGACGCGAAGTTCGCTGCGATCGCTCGCGAACGTGCGGCTAAGATCCGTACCGCGCAGATGCATTACGTGACGGAAAATTACTCGGCCGAAAAGAAGCAGATGGTCGGGCTTCCGGCTTCTGACCCGCATCCCGTCGATCTCTCACAAGAGACGCCGCGGCCCGTAAAAGAATCGCTATCGGGCACGATCTTATCGTCGAACACCTTGATCCCGTTGTTCGCGATCATCTCTTTTCTGATCGTGTTCTTCCTGGTTCGGAGAGATGACGTCCAGAGCCTTCTTCAGGAGAACGGCGTAGTGATCGTCCTGCTCACTCTGATACCGCTGTTCTTTGCGGCATTGACCTCAAGTGCGGGGAAATTTCTTGGTAATATGACGCCGTGGGAGCCGGCAAAGGTTCCGTTCTTGATCGGGTTTGCGGCGATCCTCTCAGTGCTTTACCGCAATCTCGCACGAACGTATTGGGGCTTGCCGCGAGCTAAAGACGTCTTGCCGCTCGTCTTCATGGCCGTCGTGCCATTTCTGCCGTTCTTCGTACTAAAGGATTTCGGGCAGATGATGGTGTTCAGTGCGGTTTACGCAACGCTTTATCTGATCGCGGTCAGGCGTTTTTCGCAGCGTTTCGTGCTTGTCGGCAGCGTTCTTCTCGCTGTCAGCATTTTGATCGTCGGCGCATTGCCGCCTGCGACTCAGGCAAAGGTGCCGCTCCTGCCAACTGTCGCCGCACCGGTTCGCTCAGTTCTTCCGGACCGCATACAGCAGCGTTTTCATCTGTGGCTGGACGGTTTTGATCCGCCTTCGCCCGACACCGATTGGTGGAAGGACGACTACGACCGATACTATGCTGACCTCGTAAAGAACAATCCGAAATTGCCCGGAATGCTGGAGGACGATCCGGCACTCCAACGATCGATCAACACGGATGCTTGGTTCGACATGCTTGCGTTCCAGCCTGCACAGGCCACCTTCGGAATTGCGTCCGGCGGCGTCACGGGACGCGGTTTCGGACTCGGCTATCCCGAACTGATCCCGGTTTCGGACTCCGATTATATTTACGCGGCGATCGGCGAAGAACTTGGACTTTCGGGAGGATTGTTGGTAACCTTTGCCCTAATTTTGTTCGTGACGGCAGGTGTACAGATCGCGAGAGATTCGAGAGATATGTTCAGCAAGCTTTGCTCGATCGGGCTGGCCGCATTCATCGGCTTTCAGGCGCTTGTGAACATTGGTGGGATTACGCGCGCGCTGCCGATGACCGGCATCACGCTTCCCTTTGTCAGCCACGGTGGATTCAGCCTTGTAACGAGCTTCGCAATGCTCGGTATGCTGATGGCATTTTCACACCGCAACGCAATGGATCGTTTACGCGATACACTAAAGGCCGAACCGGCAGTTTCGGACAACGCCGTCTAAAAGCAAACTTCTAAACGATGACTCAAGGATTTCAAATCACGTCGGCAGCGGTGAGCGATCGCGGGCTCAGCGAAAAGCGGCCGCAGAACGAAGACTCGTACCTCTCGAATCCGACATTCGGGATATTTGCCGTGGCCGACGGTGTCGGCGGTGCACAAGCCGGCGAGGTCGCTTCGCAGATGGCGATGGAGATCCTCGGTGAGGCATTCAACAATGCCCTTCCGGGCTCCGACGCGGAACAGGTGATGGAGCTTGCCCTCGATCAGGCAAATGCGGCGATCTATCAAATGTCCACTGAGCTTTCCCAGCTTGCACAGATGGCGACGACGGTCGTCGCCCTGCATCTTGACGGAAACATCGCGACGATCGGCCACGCAGGCGATTCCCGTCTCTATCGACTCGATCGCGACGGCACGCTCCATCGTGAGACCGAGGATCACTCTGTCGTTGCAGACGAAGTGCGTGCCGGACGGATGACGGAAGAACAGGCCGAGAATCATCCGGCAAAGAACGTAATAAATCGCGCACTTGGCGCAGAACCCTCGGTCAAACTCGATCTGAAAACAAAGCTTGTTTCACGCGACTGCACTTACCTGCTGTGCTCTGACGGCGTCACGCGGCACATTCCAGACAAGGAACTCGCTCAGATCCTGAGCGGTAATGATCCTAACGAGATGTGCAGGATCATCAAAGAAACGTGCTACCAACGCGGAGCAGAAGACAATCTGACAGCAGTCATCATCAAATATGACGGAGTCGAGCCGCACTCGGTCCATCAAGAACTTGAACCGCCGGTCGTCGAAGATGACCCCGCTGAATTCGACACCGTTGCATCGGTCCGGCTTCCTGCCGAAGCGGTGCCGGAACAGATGGATGAGATCCAAGTTGCGGAACCTTCGCCTGAGCCGGTCGTATTGGCCGAACTGATCGAGCCGGCCACTTTAGATGCAGTGCCCGCTGCTGAAGGCTCTGCTCCGGTGGCTTCCGAACCGCTGCCGCTGCCGGTACAGGCCGAAGAACCTGCGCCGCCAATAACCGAGGAGCGGCGAGCGACCGATTTTACCCGCGATTACGTAACTGCTCGAGAGGCCGATCGTGAAAGGCTGGCACAGGTCTTAGAAGAATCCCCGGCCGAACGCTCCGGCGGTCGCCGTACGCTGATCGCCGCACTGGGGGCACTCATTTTGGGAACGGCCATCGGCCTCGGAGTTTACCATTTCGGGTTCGCTGAAAAACCTATCGAAGAGCCGTCGCTCCCGAATATCTCCGAGATGCGGTCGGGCAATATCGCATTCACCGCTTTTGAGGAGAATCGGCGAAATGTCGATAAAGACCCGGCTCTTTACATCGAGAGGCAACCGGCTCCGCAGGACGCCGCAGACCATTACCTTCTGGGCAGGGCTTATCTGCTCCTGGGCGATTTTCAGAAAGCCAAAGCTTCGTTCACCGAAGCAAAGAAGTTGATGGATTCGAGCGATGAGTCGAATATCGGAGTGATGCGGGACGACATCATTCTTGCCGAAGCTGTCCTCGCAGATCCGGATGCGTCGGCGGCTTTCAAACGAGAGATCGAGGCCGCGAAAATGCCAAAGAACGCGGAGCCGGCAAACACTCCGCGCTAGGCGAGCCGCTGCCTTACGGCCTCGTAAATGATGATCCCGCCGGAGACCGCAAGATTCAGGCTTTCCACGCCTTGCTTCATCGGAATCCGTACCACCTTGTCGCACGCAGCAAGGACTTCCCGCGGAAGTCCGTTAGCCTCACCGCCAAGAGCGATGATCGTCGGCCGCCGCAGGTCTATGTCGTACACAAGGTCACCGGCCTCGCCAGTTGTCCCGATCATCTGGATCTTCTTCCCTGCGACAAGTTTCGCGAGAGCCTCAATTTCGATATGCGTCGCAGTAGGAAGTCGGAATGCCGCTCCCATAGAAGCCCGTAACGCTTTTGGCGAAAACGGATCGGCAGACCTTGGCGACAGAACGAGACACGAGGCTCCTGCGGCCCCTGCTGTCCGCATTAGAGCCCCCAGATTTGACGGGTCGCTTATCTCAAAGCAGTAAACGATCAACAGCGGTCCATTCGAAGCTAATATCTGTGCAAACTCGATATTTGACGGCCGATCGGCGATCAAAACGATCCCCTGCGGGTTTGCAGTATCAGCGATCGATCGAAACGCAGCCTCCGAGCAAGGCCAAATGCTTATGTCGCGGGCCTTAAGGGTCGTCAGCATCTCGGTTTCCTTTGGCCCGTTGCAAAACGCCTCGGTGACAAAACATTNNGTGACAAAACATTCGCGGATCCCGACGCTTGACCGCAAAGCCTCGTCCGCGAGCCTAAAGCCTTCAATAAAGATAGCGGACCTTTCCCTGCCGTCCCGAATTTGCCGAGCGGCCTTTAGACGTGCGTTGTCTTTGCTTGAGATCAGCTCGTTCTGTTTCATCTATACATTAATTTTTAGCAGGTTTGAATTGATGCGCAAAACGGCTAAACTTATCGCTATGCAGCCGGAGACCGGTCACAAATCAAAACTCGAACTTCTGAAAGAACGCTCTGCACTTGCAGAAGAAGGCGGCGGAATCGAGCGCCTCGAAAAACAGCGAAAAAGCGGCAAGATGACCGCTCGCGAACGCATTGACTTCTTCCTCGATGATGGCACTTTTGAAGAGTTCGACAAATTCGTAGTTCATCGCTCGACCGATTTTGGGCTCGATAAGCAAAGATTTTTGGGAGACGGTGTCGTCACCGGCCACGGGCTGGTAGATGGCCGTGAGGTGTTTGTCTTTGCTCAGGATTTTACGGTTTTCGGCGGCTCTCTGTCCGAAACTCACGCTCAAAAGATCTGCAAGGTGATGGACCTTGCGATGAAGGTTGGGGCTCCCGTGATCGGCCTCAACGATTCGGGAGGCGCTCGCATTCAAGAAGGCGTCGTCAGTCTTGGCGGCTATGCGGATATTTTTCTTAGAAATACGTTGGCAAGCGGTGTCGTGCCGCAGATAAGCTGCATTCTCGGCCCTTGCGCGGGCGGCGCAGTGTATTCGCCCGCTATCACGGATTTTAACGTGATGGTCAAAGATACGTCGTACATGTTCATCACCGGCCCGGACGTTATCAAGACCGTCACGCACGAAGATGTTACGAAGGATGAACTCGGCGGTGCGATGACGCACAACACCCGCTCCGGCGTTGCGCATTTTGCCGCTGACTCAGATGAACACGCTTTGCGTTTGACCCGCGAACTGCTTTCGTTCCTGCCGTCGAACAATATGGACGATCCGCCGTTCGTTGCAACGGACGATCCCGCAGATCGTTCGGATGACGCGCTGAATACAGTTGTACCCGAATCTGCAGATCAGCCGTATGACATCCGCGAGATCGTCGGCAGCGTTTTTGATGACAACTACTTCTTTGAGGTGCAGGAGCACTTTGCGCAGAATATCGTGGTCGGATTTGCAAGGCTCGGCGGCCGGTCTGTCGGGATCGTGGCAAACCAGCCGGCGTTCCTTGCCGGCGTTCTCGACATCGATGCATCGGTAAAGGCGGCTCGCTTCGTTCGATTTTGCGATTGCTTCAATATTCCGATCATTACTTTCGAGGATGTCCCGGGTTTTCTCCCCGGTGTGGATCAGGAACACTACGGCATAATTCGACACGGTGCCAAGCTTCTATTTGCATATGCCGAAGCGACGGTTCCGAAGATCACTGTGATCACGCGCAAGGCCTATGGCGGGGCGTATTGCGTGATGGCGTCCAAGCACATAAGAACGGACGTGAATTTTGCTTATCCGACTGCGGAGATCGCGGTCATGGGTTCTGAGGGAGCCGTCGGCGTGCTTTTTAAGCGTGATATTTCCGAGCATGACGAGGCATATCGGAAGGCAAAAGTCGCCGAGTTTGACGAAAAGTTCGCGAATCCTTATGTCGCAGCTGAACGCGGATTTATCGACGAGATAATCGAGCCTCGGCTGACGCGTCCGAAGCTTATTCGGGCCCTCGAACTTCTTCGCAACAAACGCGATACAAATCCGCCCAAAAAGCATGGAAATATCCCATTGTAGTTAGCTAGATCTTTCGTAAATTCGATCTTTTTACTGAGCATTTATTAGGCTGCACTTTAACACAAACTTCTGATCCACATGCATTTGAAACGGCCAACCGCGGCGACGATAGATCTGGAAGCCCTCGCCTTCAATCTACGATCGGCTGGGGACTTTATCGGCCGCGACACCGAGATCATGGCGGTCGTGAAAGCGGACGCCTATGGCCACGGCGCTGTCGAGTGTTCCAAACGCCTTAAGGCTGAAGGCGTCAATCGGCTTGCGGTCGCGATCGTCGAGGAAGCCGTCGAACTCAGAGAAGCGGGCATCGACGGAGATATTCTCATCCTTGGCGGTATCTGGCCCGATCAATCGGAACTGATTTTCCAGCACAATCTTATACCTGCGATATTCAGTATCGAATCCGCCACGGCGCTCGACTCTCTTTACGCTTCAAAGGGAAAGTCCGCGAAGATACACGTAAAGATCGATACCGGAATGGGGCGCGTTGGTGTTCCTTTTGCTGATGCGGGGCAATTTGCGGACGCTCTTGCAAGACTCGCAAACATTGAAGTCGAAGCCTTGATGACGCACTTCGCCTCAGCAGACGATCTGACGCAAAGCGACTACACGAACTATCAGATGGATCGATTCGGCGCCGTCGTCGAAGTCTTTGCAAACGCCGGCATTCGTCCTCCGATACTTGACCTTGCGAACTCTCCTGCCTCAGTTGCATTTCCTAGGTCACGTTCAGGTTTGGTACGTCTTGGCGGAATACTTTACGGGCTTGGCAGCGACATCCTGCCGGATGTACCGCTTCCCGATTTGAAGCCCGTAATGTCGCTGACATCAGAGGTCGGATATCTAAAGCATGTGTCCGCCGGCGATTCTCTCGGATATGGCCGCACGTTCATCGCCAAACGCGACTCCCTGATCGCGACCGTTCCCATCGGGTATGCAGACGGTTATCCGAGGACATTGTCGAACAAAGGTGAAATGATAGTTCGTGGACGATCGGCGCCGGTCGTTGGCCGCGTTTCTATGGACTGGACGATCCTCGACGTGACCGATATTCCGAATGTTGAGGTCGGAACCAAGGTAACGATCATCGGACACGACGGCGGCGGCCATGTCTCCGCTGCGGACATTGCTCGCGAAACTGGCACGATCTCATACGAGATCACGTGCGGTTTCGGCCGCCGTGTGCCGCGAGTGTTCAAACAAGGATAGACTATGGCTGGCTTTAGAGAACTCGATTTGAAGCTCTTCTTCTCGAAACTCTGGAGCCGCGTTCTCGAAACGGACATATTTGACCGCTCGGCACAGATCGCATTCTTCTTCACTTTCGCACTCTTTCCGCTGCTTTTCTTTCTTGTAAGCCTGTTCGGACTGATCATCGGGACGACGGACGCGCTTCGCGAAGAGCTTTTTGCGTATTTGCATAGGCTGATGCCGCCGGTCGTTTTTTCGCTTGTATCGACCACGGTTCTTGAGATCGTCAGGAGTAGTTCAAGCACCAAGCTCGTGCTCGGCCTCGCTGCGGCCCTATGGGCCGCATCCGCGGGTGTCGATGGCATTCGAAATGCCTTAAATGCGGTTTACGGCCTGAAAGAATGCCGCACTTGGTGGCATACGAAGCTTCAATCTGTCCTCGTTATACTCGTGATGGTCCTTCTTGTCGGCTCAGTCCTTCTTGTCGTCTTCTACGGCGGAAAGGCGACGGCATTTCTTTTTGTTTCGTCAGGTGACGGACTTTCGTATTGGCTGTCGTGGTCGATACAATGGTTAACGATCCTCGCGATCCTCCTTATCGCGTGTGAGCTGATCTACAACCTTCTCCCTGCCTTCCGTCCGCGAAAATGGGTTTGGCTGACCGCCGGCAGCGTCGTCGCGATCTTGTCCTGGATCGTACTCACGGGTGCGTTTCGTCTCTACTTACATTATTTCAACAGCTACGACAGAACGTATGGTTCGCTTGGCGCCGTGGTCGTTACGATGCTTTGGCTCTATTTTACCGCCATGAGCATTATGATCGGCGGGATCATCAACGTCGTCCTTTCCGAAATGAATTGTCAAAGCGACCTGCTCGAATCCCCGATCCGCGACGATGTGGAATAGAGCCCTATACCAATTCCCTTTCGTTCTCCAACCCACTACAATTAAATCTTAAGGGATAGACCGAAACCAATGTCATTGATGCTAGCCGAGATCGCGGAACAGCCCGCGGCTCTTGAGAAAACACTAACCGAAGAACAGCCAAAGTACGCAGCGTTGACGCGAACGCTAACCGGAAAGGATATCGACTTTATCGTTCTCGTTGCCCGCGGAAGCTCTGATAACGCAGCCCTTTTCGGCCGCTATTTGATCGAATTGAGCACGGGTATTCCCGTCTCGCTTGCCGCACCTTCCGTTTACACCCTCTACAACGCAAACCTTGACCTCAGCCGCAGCTTGGTCGTTGGCGTTTCGCAATCCGGCGAAGGTGCGGACATCAATCTCGTCCTTGAATCTGCAAAAGCGTCCGGTGCCCTGACACTTGCGATCACGAACGAGGCGGAATCTTCGATGGCGAAGTTAGCAGATGAGACCTTGCTCATTCACGCCGGCCGTGAGAGGTCAGTTGCCGCAACAAAGACATATTCCGGGCAGATGCTGCATTTCTATTTGCTGACCCGTGCATTGGGCGGCGCCGACCCCGGAATTTCGTCGATTCCCGACCTGGTCGCAAAAGCACACGAACTTGCATCGGATATCCGCGAACTTGTCGAGCGCTATGTCTTTATGGAGAACTGCGTCGTGGTCGGCCGCGGCGTAAACTACGGCAATTCGTACGAGCTGGCACTCAAGCTGATGGAGACATGCTATGTAGTGGCCGAGCGTTTCTCTACGGCCGATTTCTTCCACGGGCCGCTTGCGGTCGTCGAACGCAGATTCCCGGTGATCATGTTCGCTCCTTCGGGTGTTACGAAGGCAAGCAGCCTTGAGCTGCTCGCAAAACTCAAGGACCTGCACGCTGACTGTCTTTCTATCACGAACGACCCGGACGTGGCCGCTGCCTCGCCGCGTTCTGTTCAACTCGAGGCCGATATCGATGAGTTTCTGACGCCGATCCCTTTCATCGTCCCTGCACAGCTATTCGCCGCGTATCTATCGGCAGCAAAGGGCCTCGACCCGGACGCACCCAGATCGCTTTCAAAGGTAACGATAACTGTCTAGTAGATCAGCCTTCAGAGGCTGCGGTGAGAAGAGCTTCGCGCATTGCACCTGCTGTGCGCCAGCGGAGTTCGACTTGCTTTGCGAGCGCAGTTTCGATAACTGCCGCGACCTTTCGCGGCACACCCTGAACGCGTTGCTCGATCGGGATGATCGGTTTGTCAAAGATCGCTTTCACAGTCGCGGAGATGCCGGCCTTCGGACCGATGTCCAGCGGATGTGCGGCAGTCAAAAGGCTGTAGGCGGTCATCCCGACCGAATAGATATCTGAAGGCGGACGAACTTCCTTGAAGTCACGAACCTGTTCGGGCGGCATATACGCGATCGTGCCGGCAACATCTCCGACCATCGTAACTCCGCTCATTCCGGTCTGCATGTAGCTCTTTGAGAGCCCAAAGTCCGTCAATTTTGCGATCAGATTCGGCGAAGTTCCCGAAACGAGAATATTCTGCTCCTTGATGTCGCGATGAACGAAGCCGAGCGAGTGAGCATAATCGAGAGCGGAAAGCGTCTGCTCGATTATCTGAACGACCTCGCGCCAATCGAGCTTGCCGTTCCGGTGTTTCGCAAGTTTTGCCGCATCCATTCCCGATACGAACTCGGTAACAAGATAGACGACGTTGTTGTGCGTTCCGTGTTCGACGTATTCGACAATGTGCGGATGCTTTAGGGACGAGGCAACTTCGATCTCGCGCGTAAATCTTTTCAGAGATTGGTCGCTCACGGCGACTTCCGGAAGCAGCGTTTTGATAGCGACAGCTCGGCCATCGCGTTCGGAACGTGCAAGCATCACGCTGCCCATTCCGCCCTGGCCGATAACTCGGATCATCTGATAGCCCGGTATCGGCTGAGGATTTGCACGGAGTTTCTCGCGGCATTCGTCGCAGACGTACGTCATTTCCGTGGCCGGCGTATTTGCCGCAACATTTGCAGGAATGTTGCAGTTCAGGCAAGTTACCGTTACGAGCGACGGTTCGGTCTGGCCGGACGGCTGGAGATGTCCGCTCGGAGTGACGGCCGGTGCGTCCGAAGAAACAACGACCTCAAGCACCGTTTCGCCGCCCTGTATCCGATCTCCGCTGTTCAGATATGCCGTCTCGACCCGAAGCCCGTTGACGAATGTTCCGTTCGTCGAGCCAAGGTCCCGGATGAATGCCTGCGGCGGCGCGATTTCAAGGATGCAGTGATGGCGGGAGAAAAAACGGTCTCGCGGCAGACAGAAGTGCGCGTCCTCGCCTCTGCCGATCAAAAATGTATCGTGCTGGTCGAAAGAAAAAGTTCGGCCGAGTTGGGGGCCGGCGACTACATTTAGGCTTACACGCATTCAGTTTCCAAGGTAAACTCGTAAACGTTTATTTTAAGCCCGAAGCGTGTCAATTTCCAAGGCTACTCATTCCAACAAGGAGTATGAAGTAAATAATATAACCAACTACGGAGACTCCACCGGTTATGAGGCCAGCGATTGCCAACCCGCGGCCGCCATACCGTTCGGGATCCTTGCCCGCTTGAGAAAGCCCGATTCCGCCCGTGATGATGGCAGCAGGGCCAAGAATAAGTCCAAGGAAGCAACACCAGCCGATCGTCAAGCTCCCTATACCGAGGCACATCGAGACGACGCCGAGGGTTTGATTCGGCGAGGCCGCATACATCGGCTGCTGCCACATCTGCGGAGCTTGATATTGGACAGGCGGCGCACTCCAATTTGTCGGATTGGTCGTCCGAGCATCACTCATCATGACGGTCGGAGGCGTGTCATCGAACGGACGCTGAGCGCCCTCGTCGATCAGGAGTTCCCCGTCGTCGAGACAGAAGTTCAGCGGCTCGTTGTATGTCTTATTGCATCTCGGGCAACGCTTCATTTAATCGGTCCTTATTTCAAAGTTTTTGAAGGCGACCGGTATTGCGTCACCTGCATAGATACCGACAACTCCGCCCGGATAACCGAATTCATTCTTGATCGAATCAACAAGCTGGCCGTTGATATAAAGATCGATGGACCCGCTATTTGGACGGTCGCGGGCTTCGAGTTTGTTCTCTCCGCTGCCGGAATTGATGGTACTGCTCTTTGTCCACTTGACGACATCTTTCTCGTCTCCGGGAACGTGATGGGCAATGCGATATCGCTGCTTCATCGAGTCAATAATGAATGCGTAGTCCTGTTTCAGCGGGTTGTCCGGATCGCTATGAAAGATCAGGCCATAACCGATGCGCGCGGCCTTTGAATCAACGTTTCGGACCGTGATCGTAACATCGGCATTTGTCGATTTAAGATCTTCAGCACCCGTGATCACATAGTAGGAATTCGAGCCGATCGACGAAACTATCAGTTCGCCGCCTTCATACTTTGTCGTGCCGTACAGCGAGGTCGAACGAACCCATTGCGATAGATCAAGCGTATCGACATTGGTGCGTCCGGTTGGCGAATTCGGCGAGGGAGTAGAAGATTTTCCCGGTACCGGAGTAGCGGCCCTGTTCGTGTTCGCGAGTTCCTTCTGCTGTTCCTGATACCCGATATAGAAAAGTCCCGCAAGGCCGCCGCCGCAAGCCAAGACGATCACACCAAGAATAAGAACGACCCATATCCAAGCCTTAGACGATTTTTTCGGCGGCTGCATCGAATATGCCTGCTGCTGCGGCTGCTGCCAAGACCCTTGCGGAGAATCCGCCTGCTGGAAGTGCTGCGGCGATTGGATCGGCTGTTGCGTAACGGGCACATTCATCGCAACCGTTGGCGGCGGGGTTGAACTCGCCATCGCCTGGAGAACACTGCCGTCTTCGAGGCAAAAATTCAGATTGTCATCTGGGTATGTTTTCTGACACTTTGGGCATTGCTTCATATCGTCTTCGCCTCAGGTTGTTTGGGATATTCCAAAAAAAAATCTAGAACATTATACCCATAGAACGGAGAAAGTGCGACTTTAGGCGGGCTTTATCCCAAAGTCAGGCCGCATCGTCCGCAAAAGCGGATGTGTGCCGGATAGACGCTTCCGCATCGTCGACAGAGGCGTTCGGCCTGCGGCGGGAGCGAACCTTGAGGCATTGTGGCAAAGCCGACCATCCGAGGTTCTGAAGCGTCGCCTCGGTGGCCGCACTTTCCGCAGAATTTCGAATTCAGCGGGCGCGGTGTTCGACATCGCGGACACGGGGCCATGCCGGGCTGCTCCGCCGGAACGATCAGCGAGAATGCAGCTCCGCCGCAGCGGCCGCAGAACCTGACGCCTTCGGCATATCGTGCTCCGCACGCTGTGCAGCCGACGATGCCGGGCAAAAGGCTCGATTGCGGCGACCCGCCCGTGCTTGAACCCTGCGAAGGCGACGGCTGGCTACCCTCGCCGGAGAAATGCCGAAGCTGCGCCTGGATAACCTGCTCGTTCGCGCCTTCACGGATCTCGATAACACGCTCATCATCCTTCTCGCCGGCCTTTGAAACGCGAAGAATGTGGCGTCCCGGCGGGATGTCGGTAAGCACGACGCGGCCCGAACTGCCTACGCTCGCACGGCGCTCGTCATCAACATAAACTTCGGCACTCAACGGACCGAGAATGATCAGCTTCGGGCCGCCGCGTTGAGTTTCGCTTACGTCCGAGGCTGCCTTCTCCAGATTGTCTATCCATTCCGAGACCGAATCGGGACGATCCGCGGCCTTCGTTTTTAACGAACGCATTATGACGCGCTCGACATCTCCGGGAACGTCGGTCCGGATCGTCGAAAGCAGCGGCGGCTCGTGCATTATCTTCTGCATCACGAGTTGCATCATCTCACCCGAGAAGGGCGTCTTGCCGACGAGCATCAAATAGGCGATCGTGCCGAGGGCGTAAAGATCCGCCCGTTTGTCGACACCGACCTCCGGCTGCATCTGTTCCGGCGACATAAATTCAGGCGTGCCGATAATGCCGCGTGATGACGGCGTCGCGTTCGAGGCGGCGTCCGTGAACGTCGCACTGATGATCTTCGCAAGTCCGAAGTCGCCAACCTTCACGAAACCGTCGCCTGAACGGCCGGTCTGCATAATAAAGATATTCGCGGGCTTTAGGTCGCGATGCAGAATGCCGAGCGAATGTGCCGCCTCGACGCCGTCCGAGATCTGTCGCAGCAGGCTCACCGCCCTTTTGATCGGCAAGGTGCCTTCCCTGCGAAGCAGTTTGTGAAGCGTCTCGCCCTCGACGTACTCCATCACAAGATAGAAAACGCCCTCGTCGGTTTCGCCGAAGTCGGTAACGCTGACGGTGTTCGGATGCTGGATCGATGCCGCTGCCTGCGCCTCGCGATTGAACCGCGCGATCGCCTCGCCTTCGGCCATGTCCTCGCTGTTCAGCACGTCCTGCCGCACGGTCTTTACTGCCACCCGACGTGCCTCGAATTTGGTGTCGTTCGCAAGATACACCTGGCCCATCGCTCCTCTGCCCAAGCGGCTCTTGAGGAGATATCGGCCGGCAAGCAGTGGCGTTCCCGGCAAGGTGTGTTTCAGCGCGGACTCATCCGCCGGACAAGCTGGCACTTCGTCCGGATAACAATTCTCGCATTTCGGGCATTCACGCATAGCCAGTTCTAATCTTGCAGGCTTTTGGCCGTTTTCTCAAAATATAAGAACGATTTCACAAGGTCGATTTGCGGATTTTGTTCTCGAACATTCCGTTTGCTATAATCCGTTTTTGCTTTTTGGGTCGATAGCTCAGTTGGTAGAGCAGCGGACTCTTAATCCGCGGGTCACAGGTTCGATCCCTGTTCGGCCTACCATTTTTGGTAGAAAAAGACGCTGCCCGGATCAACTCCGTGCGGCGTTCCTTTTTTTTTCAAGGTTCAGATCTGTCCCGTCTACCCATTCTGCATCACAATGTTTGACACAAGCTCCGTGAAAACGGACCAACCCGCTTTCTCTACTTTTGTCCCACTGGGACACGTGTGGGACAGCCTCTTGGGACAAATAAGTCGAATATTATCAATCATTTACGTGATTTGTCCCAGAATTTTTCAAAAAAAAATATCAAGCTACATTTCGCTTGTCCGACTCGGGAGGAATCACCTCTATCCTCCTGTCCCCAAAAGTCAGAACCGCCTGCGTCAGCGGGCGATCAACGTTGCAGAAGCCCGCACGTTAGTAAGGGCGTAATCTTCAACGCAGCTTCCCACCGAATTGCCGCGGCATTTATGCCGTGGAACCGTAACCCAAAACCGATCTCGGAGGCGGCTTGCCGCCGACTTCTTGTCGCGTGCTCCGCACGCTCCGATGTGGTGGGTGATCGCGTAACCCAGGGTTGCGGCCGAGGCGGCCTTACCCTGGGCTATATTCTTTGTCCCCTATGGGGACTAAGACATTGCCGCCGACAAAAACTGAGAACATCTTCTGGGCTATGCCCTCTCGCAGTCCGGTCGGGCTCGCCCGACCG
>JRYI01000146.1_pt1 | contig 46450 bp, 50 predicted proteins | sample 235361 | NCBI WGS metagenome assembly JRYI01 (sample SAMN03074212, study PRJNA261471) | activated sludge metagenome | biome: Common Effluent Treatment Plant; feature: Wastewater; material: Activated sludge; isolation source: activated biomass in a lab-scale reactor treating industrial wastewater at...
CGCGACAACCTCGACTTCGAGGGCTCGGAAGACCAGAAGAACTTCGCCGAATGGCGTGGTCAGGCGACCAAGAACATCTGATCGGCTCGCCGCGGGCGCCAGCCGCGCCCGCGGCCACCTCAAGCAAGCAAGGAGACATGACATGGCTGTTGCCGCCGTCACCAAGTACGAATTCGAACCGAAGGACAAGCTCGAGAATTTCCATGGTAACCAGCTGCTGTACATCGGCTGGGAGGACCATCTGCTGTTCTGCTCGCCCTTCGCTTTCCCCTTCCCGCCGACGATGCGTTTCGGCGACATCATCGACAACGTGCTGCCGGGCGCCTTCGGCTACCACCCCGATTTCGCCAAGATCGACTGGAGCCAGGCCTACTGGTTCAAGTCGGGCAAGCCCTGGACGCCCGACTTCGACAAGTCGCTGGCGGACAACGGCCTCAAGCACAAGGACGTGATCCGCTTCCACACCCCTGGCCTGCAGGGCATCAAGGGCTCGTGCAACTGAGCGTCTTCTCCGACGGCGGCCGGCGTCAGCCGGTCGCCGCGTTCCGCACGAGACCGAGAACCGAGACAACGGACAACAAGCATGAGCTATGAACTGACCATTGAGCCGATCGGCCAGACGATCGAGGTCGAAGACGACCAGACCATCCTCGACGCGGCCCTGCGTGCCGGCATCTGGCTGCCGCACGCGTGCTGCCACGGGCTGTGCGCGACCTGCAAGGTCGTCGTGGTCGACGGCGAAGTCGATCACGGCGAGGCCTCCAGCTTCGCCCTGATGGATTTCGAGCGTGACGAGGGCAAGACGCTGGCCTGCTGCGCCACGCTGCAGAGCGACGTCACCATCGAGGCCGAGATCGAGGAGGAGCCCGACGCCGAATCGATCCCGGTGCGCGACTTCGAAGGCACGGTCACCCGGGTGGAGGACCTGACGCCGACGATCAAGGGCATCTTCATCGAGCTCGACGAGCCGATCCATTTCCAGGCCGGCCAGTACGTCGATTTCGGCATCGAAGGCGGCGCCTACAGCCGGGCCTTCTCGCTCGCCAACCAGCCTTCGACCGGCCGCGAAATCGAGCTCAACATCCGCGTCGTGCCGGGCGGCAAGGGCACGACCTGGGTGCACGAGCACCAGAAGGCGGGCGACCGCGTGAAGCTTGCAGGCCCCTACGGCCGCTTCTTCGTGCGCAAGTCGGCCCCGGAGAACATGATCTTCATGGCGGGCGGTTCCGGCCTGTCGAGCCCGCGCTCGATGATCCTCGACCTGCTCGAGCAGGGCGAGACGCGCCAGATCACCCTCGTCTATGGCCAGCGCAACCGCGCCGAGCTGTACTACCACGACGAGTTCCTCGCCCTGGCCGAGAAGTACCCGAACTTCAGCTATGTGCCGGCGCTCTCGGACGAGCCGGCCGACTCCGACTGGAGCGGCTTCCGCGGTTACGTGCATGACGCCGCCAAGGCTCACTTCGACAACGACTTCCGCGGCAACAAGGCCTACCTGTGCGGCCCGCCGTTGATGATCGACGCCTGCATCACCACCCTGATGCAGGGTCGCCTGTTCGAGCGCGACATCTTCACCGAGAAGTTCTTCTCGGCGGCCGACGTGCAGCAGGTGCGCAGCCCCCTGTTCAGGAACATTTGAGCTGGGTCAACAAATATCGAGATTACAGAGCCGGGTCGAGCGGGCATGGCTATGATTCTTGCGGCTTCGAGCTGACCCATCGACTCGTTTCTTTCCGACCGGCCCGACGGCCGGCGGACCCATCATCTGGAGGAGATCAACATGGCAATGACTGGCGTTCTGCGTCCCGGGCACATCTCGCTGCGGGTCCTCGACCTCGAGCAGGGCATCAACCACTACAAGAACGTGCTCGGCCTGGTCGAGACCGGCCGCGACACCCAGGGCCGCGTCTACTTCAAGGCCTGGGACGAGCGTGACCACAACAGCGTGCTGATCCGCGAGGCCGAAGAGGCGGGCGTCGATTTCTTCGCCTTCAAGGTCGCCGACAAGGCCACCCTGGAGAAGCTGGACGCGGATCTCAAGGCCTTCGGCCTGACCACCGAGCGCATCCCGGCGGGCGAGATGCTCGAGACCGGCGAGCGGGTGCGCTTCCAGATCCCGTCGGGCCACGCCATCGAGCTCTACGCCGAGAAGACCGACGTCGGCAACGGCCAGCCCTACGTCAACCCCGATCCGTGGATCCCCGATGCCGAGCGCGGCATCGCGCCGACCCGCATGGACCACTGCCTGCTGTACGGGCCGGACATCGAGAAGGTGCAGGAGATCTTCGAGAAGGTGCTGGGCTTCTTCCTCGTCGAGCACGTGGTGATGGAAGACGGCAAGACCGACCTCGCGATCTGGCTGTCGTGCTCGACCAAGGCGCACGACATCGCCTTCGTGCGCCATCCCGAGCCGAACAAGCTGCACCACATCGCGTTCAAGCTGGACAGCTGGGAGAAGGTGCTGCGCGCGGCCGACATCATGTCGATGAACCGGGTGTCGATCGATATCGGCCCGACCCGCCACGGCATCACCCGCGGCACCACGATCTACGCCTTCGACCCGTCGGGCAACCGCTTCGAGACCTTCTGCGGCGGCTACGACTGCTACCCGGACGGCAAGCCGATCAAGTGGACCTGGGACGAAGTCGGCGCCGGCATCTTCTACCACGACCGCGCGCTGAACGAGCGTTTCCTCACCGTCGTGTCCTGAGGCCGCAAAACGAAAGGCGGTGCCGAGAGGCACCGCCTTTTTTTGCGGCGGAATGCGCTCAGTGGGTGGCCGGCTTGCCGTTGAGAACGTCGATCGGCATGCGCTTGACGGCGTCGAGGGTGCGCAGGATGTGTTCGGTCAGGATCGAGGTCGCGCGCGTGGTGTCGCGCGCGAGCACGGCGTCGAACAAGGCCTGGTGTTCCGCATGGACGTCGCGCGCAACCGGCTGACGGAACAGGCTGAGGCGGCGGTAGCGCTCCGACTGCTGGTACAGGATGTTCTGGAAATGTCGGATCCAGCGCGACGGACAGGCGGCGATCAAGGCTTCGTGGAACGCGCGGTTGCGGCGCTCCCACTCCTCGGTGGTGTCGAGGTCGCCCTCGGAGAGCTTCTGCTCGGCCCGCGAGAGGCGGTGGAAAGCCGCCACCAGCGACGCTTCCCAGGCCTCGTCCCCGCGCGCGAGCGACTGGCGCAGGGCCTCGGTTTCGAGCAGAACGCGGGTACGGGTGATATCCTCGAAGTCGGCGATCGAGATCGGAGCGACACGGAAGCCGCGCTGGCCCTGGGCCACCACCAGGGCGTCGGTCACCAGCAGCTGCAGGGCCTCGCGCAAGGTGCCGGCGCCGACCTCGTACTGGTCCTTGAGATGTTCCACCCGCAGCTTTTCACCCGGCGGATGCATGCCCTCGATGATGTCGCGGCGCAGTCGCTTGTAGGCCGCCTCGACCAGGGTCTTGGGTTCGTACGGGTCGGTGGTTTCGGTGGCGGAGGCGATCTCGTTCATTGGGGCGTCGTGCTGCGTGATGGAAGCAACGGAAGTATAGCTGAGCGCGGAGTGTAGGGGGTTTCCCGAAATCTCGAGAATTGTTATTGACGACGAGATTCAACAGGTCTATCTTCGCCCGAACTTCAAGTCATCTATAAGACCCACGCAAGGCGCACGCCGCGCCGAGGAGAGCCGACATGAACATTGCCGTTCCGCAAGCCACCGTTTCCTGGGAAGCCGCCCACGCCGCAGTCGAGGCCGCGGTTCGCCACGCCGAGTCGCTGGGTGTGCTGATCAACGTCGGCGTGACCGACGTCGGCGGCAACCTGATCGCCTTCCTGCGCATGCCGGGGGCCTTCCCGCAGTCGATCCAGTTCGCGATCGACAAGGCCTATACCGCGGGCGGCTTCGGCTTCCCGACCTCGCAGTGGATGTCGGTCTTCGGCGAGAACGAGGGCATGAAGTTCGGTTTCTCGGCCCAGCCGCGGCTGATCGTGTTCGGCGGCGGTCTGCCGATCCGCGTCAATGGCCAGCTCGTCGGTGGCATCGGCGTGTCCGGCGCCTCCGAGGAGCAGGATGCCGAGTGCGCGCTCGCCGGCCTGCGTGCGATCGGCGCCGACGAAGTCGCGATCTGACCCCGTTCGAGGATTCCAGCATGAGCGCAGCCAGCCCGGAGATCGCCCGCAGCATCGTCGCCGCGGGCATTCGAACCAATTACCACGACCTGGGCGAAGGCTTTCCGGTCCTGATGATCCACGGTTCGGGGCCGGGCGTGTCGGCCTGGGCCAACTGGCGTCTGGTGATGCCCGAGCTGGCCCGGCGTGCGCGGGTGATCGCGCCCGACATGGTGGGCTTCGGTTTCACCGATCGGCCCGCGGGCCAGCAGTACGACATGGACGTGTGGGTGGAGCAGGCGGTCGGTCTGCTCGATGCGCTTGGCCTGGAGCAGGCCGACCTCGTCGGCAACTCCTTCGGCGGCGCGCTCGCGATCGCGATGGCGATCCGTCATCCGCGGCGCGTGCGTCGCCTGGTGCTGATGGGCAGCGTCGGCGTGCCCTTCGAGATCACCGAGGGGCTGGACAAGGTGTGGGGTTATCAGCCGTCCTTCGAGTCGATGCTCGAACTGCTCGACTTCTTCGCCTGGGACCGCGCCCTGGTCAATGAGGAGCTCGCGCGCCTGCGCTACGAGGCGAGCATCCGCCCCGGCTTCCAGGAGTCCTTCTCGGCGATGTTCCCCGCCCCGCGCCAGCGCTGGGTCGATGCGATGGCCAGCCCCGAGGCCGACATCCGCGCGATCCCGCACGAGACCCTGGTGATCCACGGTCGCGAGGACAAGGTGATCCCGCTGTCGAACTCGCTGACGCTCGCCGACTGGATCGCGCGCGTGCAGTTGCACGTCTATGGCCATTGTGGTCACTGGACCCAGATCGAGCACGCCGGGCGCTTCGCCAGGCTGGTAGGGGATTTTCTCGCCGAGGCGGGGCCGGACGAGCCGCGCCCGCTCGAGAGCTGAGTTGCGATTGCAGGCGCGCGGCGGGGGATCCCGTGTCCCCTCTCCCTCCCCGCTGCGCGCCCTGCGATCCGATGGCGGTGCGAGCTGAGGCACTGCACCGATTTTCGCTGCCGGCAGCGACCCGCGCCGCACCCCGGCCGGCATTCATGGACCAGGCGACCGCGACCCGCTCCGGACGCAGGCCACAACACAGAAGGAACGACGACTGATGAGCAACAAGATCAAGTGTGCCCTTATCGGCCCCGGCAACATCGGCACCGATCTGCTTTACAAACTCAAGCGCAGCCCGGTGCTCGAGCCGGTGTGGATGGTCGGCATCGACGCCACCTCCGAAGGCCTTTCCCGCGCGCGTGAGCTCGGCCTCAAGACCACCGCCGAGGGCGTCGATGGCCTGCTGCCGCACGTCAAGGCCGATGGCGTGCAGATCGCCTTCGACGCCACCAGCGCCTACGTCCATGCCGAGAACAGCCGCAAGCTCAATGAGCTGGGCGTGCTGATGATCGACCTCACCCCGGCCGCGATCGGCCCCTTCTGCGTGCCGCCGGTCAACCTCGTCGAGCACGTCGGCAAGGGCGAGATGAACGTCAACATGGTCACCTGCGGCGGCCAGGCCACGATCCCGATGGTCGCCGCGGTGTCCCGCGTGCAGCCGGTGGCCTACGGCGAGATCGTCGCCACCGTGTCGAGCAAGTCCGCTGGCCCCGGCACGCGCAAGAACATCGACGAATTCACCCGCACCACCGCCGGCGCGGTCGAGAAGGTGGGCGGCGCCAAGCAGGGCAAGGCCATCATCATCCTCAACCCGGCCGAGCCGCCGCTGATCATGCGCGATACGGTGCACTGCCTGACCGAGACCGAGCCCGACCAGGCGAAGATCACCGAGTCGATCCACGCCATGATCAAGGAAGTGCAGAAGTACGTGCCGGGCTACAAGCTGGTCAACGGCCCGGTGTTCGACGGCAACCGCGTCTCGGTCTTCCTCGAGGTCGAGGGCCTGGGCGACTACCTGCCCAAGTACGCCGGCAACCTCGACATCATGACCGCNNTGACGCTCGAGCAGATGAAGACCATCGCCGTCGGTCTGGACGAAGCGGGCGTGCCGCTGATCGAGGTCACCCACGGTGACGGCCTCGGCGGCGCTTCGGTGAACTACGGCTTCCCGGCGCACAGCGACGAGGAATACCTCGGCACCGTGATCCCGCTGATGAAGCAGGCCAAGGTCTCGGCCCTGCTGCTGCCCGGCATCGGCACGGTCGACCACCTGCAGATGGCGAAGGAGCTTGGCGTCCACACCATCCGCGTCGCCACCCACTGCACCGAGGCCGACGTCTCCGAGCAGCACATCACGCTGGCGCGCAAGCTCGACATGGACACCGTCGGCTTCCTGATGATGAGCCACATGAACAGCGCCGAAGGCCTGGTCGGCCAGGCGAAGCTGATGGAGAGCTACGGCGCCAACTGCATCTACGTCACCGACTCGGCCGGCCACATGCTGCCCGACGACGTCAAGGCCAAGCTCGGCGCGGTGCGCGATGCGCTCAAGCCCGAGACCGAGCTCGGCTTCCACGGCCACCACAACCTGGCGATGGGCGTCGCCAACTCGATCGCGGCGATCGAAGTCGGCGCCACCCGGATCGACGCCGCCGCCGCCGGCCTCGGCGCGGGCGCGGGCAACACCCCGCTGGAAGTGCTGATCGCGGTCGCCGACCTGATGGGCATCGAGACCGGGGTCGACGTGTTCAAGATCCAGGACGTCGCCGAGGACCTCGTGGTGCCGATCATGGACTTCCCGATCCGCTGCGACCGCGACGCGCTCACCCTCGGCTACGCCGGCGTGTACGGCTCCTTCCTGCTGTTCGCCAAGCGCGCCGAGAAGAAGTACGGCGTGCCCGCGCGCGAGATCCTCGTCGAGATGGGCCGCCGCGGCATGGTCGGCGGCCAGGAAGACATGATCGAGGACACCGCGATCACGCTCGCCAAGGCCAGGCAGCAGGCGGCCTGAGCCCGCCGGGCGCTCGAAGCACACAACGGGGTCGGTGCCGGCAGGGGCCGGCCCCGCTTTTCAATCAAGAGGAGGAAGCGATCATGCCCCTGGCAGAAATCACGATGATGGAAGGCCGTACCGAAGACCAGAAGCGCGCGGTGATCGAGAAGGTCACGCAGGCCCTGGTCGAGGCGGTCGGCGCCCCGATCCAGACCGTCCGCGTCGTCATCCGGGAGGTGCCCAAGACCAACTGGGGCATCGGCGGCGTCTCGGCGAAGGACCTCGGCCGCTAGTCGCGCCCGCCCACGGCCCGCAAGAGGCCGGGGCTCCGCTCCACCACAGAAGAAAATCAGAGCAAGTACAGCAGGATCAATCAGGAGGAGAAGTCCATGAAGTTCAGCAAGCTCTTTACCGCCGTCGTGCTCGCCACCGCGGCCATCGGCACCGCCACCGCCAAGGAAGGCGGCGACCAGTACCCGAACGGCGCCGAAACCTGGCTCGCCGGCGCGGTGCCGCCCCCGGGCAACTATTTCATCAACTACTTCGGCTACTACGGCGGCGACCTGCAGAACGGTGATGGCAAGGACGTGCCCGGCGCCGAGGTCGACGCCTGGTTCAACGCCTTCCGCTTCGTGCAGACCACCGAGCACAAGATCCTCGGCGGCAACTACGGCTGGCATGTGATCGTGCCGGTGGTGCACCAGAGCATCGATCTGGGCGGCTCGAAGTCGGTCAACGGCCTCGGCGACATCACGATCAACCCCTTCATCGTGTCCTGGCACGAGAAGAACTGGCACTGGGCGATCGGCCTCGACATCAACCTGCCGACCGGCCGCTACAAGGAAGGGGATGCTCGCCAGAGCATCGGCGCCAACTACTGGAGCTTCGAGCCGCTGTTCGCGTTCACCTATCTCGGCGACACCGGCTGGGAGGTCTCGGCGAAGATCATGTACAACATCAAGACCGAGAACAGCGACTATCGCCAGGTTCCCGGCGGCCCGAAGATGGATTACCAGTCGGGCGACGAGTTCCACTTCGACTACCTGGTGGGCAAGCGCTTCGGTCCCTGGGGCGTCGGCGTGTCGGGCTACTACCTGAAGCAGACCACCGACGACGAGATCGACGGCCGCACGATCGACGCGGTCGATGGCGTCTGGAGTCGAGGCCGCAAGGGCCAGGTCTTCGCGATCGGCCCCACGGTCAGCTACACGACCAAGAACGGCGTACACTTCACCGGCCAGTGGAACCGCGAGACCAAGGTCGAGAACCGCTTCGAGGGTGACAAGTTCATGCTCAAGCTGATCATGCCGCTGTAAGCGAAGCATGCTTCGAGGCCGGTGCGGCGCCAGGTGGCACCGCACCGGTTTTTCGTTCATGCAGACAAGGGAGGTCCAGGAATGAGTGCAGTCCCGCAAGCCGCTTCGGCAGCGTCTTCGGCCGCCGGTGTGCCGGCACCGGTGACGCGGATCGCCCGCCGCCAGGCCAAGCCGGGCCGCGCGCGCGAGTACGAGGCGACGATCCGCGAGATGTTCGGCGCGATGCGCAAGCACAAGGGCTTCCTCGGCGCCGAGTTGCTGCCGCCCGAGACCGAGGGCGGCGACTACCAGGTGGTGGTCCATTTCGGCTCCGAAGCCGAGCTCGCGGCCTGGGACGACAGCGCCGAGCGCAGCACCTTCCACGCTCGCCTGCGCGAGGTCGCCGCGAACGAACCCGAATACCGCCGCCTCAGCGGCCTCGAGGCCTGGTTCGCGCCCGCCGTGGTGCCCGCCTCGATGCATCCGCCGCGGGCGAAGATGGCCTTCGTCACCTGGCTGGGGATCTTCCCCACGGTGTCCTTCTACCTGTGGCTGGTGTCGCTGTGGCCCGGCTTCGTCGACCAGCCTTTCCTGCCGCGCACCGCGGTGTTCACCGGCCTGATCGTGATCACCATGACCTGGCTGGTGATGCCGCGCCTGACCAAGCTGATGCGCGGCTTCCTCGCGCCCGGGAAGAAGGACTAGCGGCGCGGAGAAAGGCGAGCGGCGCGGACGGGGCGACGCCCCCGCCGAAGCCTCATTCGGGCGCGCCGATCGTGAGCGCGATCTCGCCGACGCCCGCGATCCGTCCGTGCAGGCGATCGCCCGGCCGCACCGGGCCGACGCCTTCGGGCGTGCCGGTGTAGATCAGGTCGCCCGGCGCCAGATGGTAGTAGGTCGACAGGTCGGCGATGAGCTCGGGCAGGCTCCAGATCAGCGCCGAGAGATCGGCCGACTGGCGCGTTTCGCCATTGAGCGAGAGCGTGATCGCGCCGCTCGAGAGTACGCCGAGACCGCTCGCCGGTACGATCTCCGAGATCACCGCCGACTGCTCGACGTTTTTCGCCACATCCCACGGATGGCCCTTGGCGCGCGCGGCCGCCTGCAGGTCGCGCCGCGTCATGTCGAGCCCGCAGGCGTAGCCGTAGATCATCGCCGCGGCCGCTTCCGGGGCGACGCGAAAGCCCGGGGCGCCGAGCGCGACCACCAGCTCCATCTCGTAGTGGTAGTCCGAGGTCGCGGGCGGGTAGGGCACGGTGGCGCCGGATTCCACCAGCGCCGAGCGGCTCTTGGTGAAGTACATCGGCCGCGCGCTCGCCTTGTCGACCGGCGCGCCCATCTCGACCGCGTGCGCCTGGTAGTTGCGGCCGACGAGGAAGATGCGATTGACCGGGTAGCGGGCGGAGGTGCCGCGTACCGGCACCGAGGCGACGGCGGGCGGCGTCCACAGGTAGTTGATCGTGCTCATGCGCGTTCTCGTTGGGGTGAAGGCGGAATTCTAGACCGCCTCGCCCGGATCGACGCGCGGAGCCGGTCGCCGCGGCGCCCGCCGTGTCACCCCCGCACCGGGGTTCCCCCGGCCTCGGGAAAGCGCAACCGGCTCGGGGTATAATCCGCCGCGTCCAGCGCCGGCGCCTCAGGCCGCGCGTTTCACCCTTTCTGCCTGCTACCGACATGACCTCGATCCTCAAGCTGCGCGGCGCTGCGGCGCTTTCCTCCACCCGCCTGGAACGCCTGTCCCGCGCCGTCGGCGGGGTGCTGCCGAGGCTCGGCGGTCTGACCGCGGAGCAGTGGTACTTCGTCGAGCTCTCGGCGCCGCTCACCGCAGAGGAGCGCGAGCGCCTGGTCGATCTGCTCGGCGCGCATCCGGCGAGCGAGCAGCCGCCCGCAGGCACCTTGCGCCTGGTCGTGCCGCGGCTGGGGACGATCTCGCCGTGGTCCTCCAAGGCCACCGACATCGCCCACCAGTGCGGCTTCGACAAGATCGTGCGCATCGAGCACGGCATCGCCTACACGATCGACGCGCGCGGGGTCGAGGGCAACACCGCGCTGCTGGCGCTGCTGCACGACCGCATGACCGAGGCAGTGCTCGACAGCATCGACGGCGCCGAGGCGCTGTTCCACCACTACGAGCCGCAGCCGCTGACCACGATCGACATCCTCGGCGGCGGCTGCGCCGCGCTCGAGCAGGCCAACGGCGAGCTCGGCCTCGCGCTGTCGGAGGACGAGGTCGACTACCTGCTCGAGAACTTCGGCCGCATGGGGCGCAACCCGACCGACGTCGAGCTGATGATGTTCGCCCAGGCCAACTCCGAGCACTGCCGCCACAAGATCTTCAACGCCGACTGGGTGATCGACGCGCGGCCGATGGAGAAGTCGCTGTTCGGCATGATCAAGGACACCCACAAGGCCCACCCCGAGGGCACCGTGGTGGCCTACTCGGACAACGCCTCGGTGATCGAGGGCGCGCGCATCGCCCGCCTGTACCCGGACGCCGACGGCGCCTTCCGCTACCACGACGAGGACACCCACATCCTCGCCAAGGTCGAGACCCACAACCACCCGACCGCGATCTCGCCCTTCCCGGGCGCGGCCACCGGCGCCGGCGGCGAGATCCGCGACGAGGGCGCGACCGGCCGCGGCTCGCGGCCGAAGGCGGGCCTGGCGGGCTTCACCGTGTCCAACCTCAACATCCCCGACTTCGGCCAGCCCTGGGAGAAGCCCTACGGCAAGCCCGAGCGCATCGCCTCCGCGCTCGACATCATGATCGAGGGCCCGATCGGCGCCGCCGCCTTCAACAACGAGTTCGGCCGTCCCAACCTCGCCGGCTATTTCCGCACCTTCGAGCTGGAGGTGCAGGGCGAGGTGCGCGGCTACCACAAGCCGATCATGATCGCCGGCGGCCTGGGCAGCATCCAGGCGCAGCAGGCCGAGAAGCCGACCTTCCCGCCGGGCACGCTGCTGATCCAGCTCGGCGGCCCCGGCATGCTGATCGGCCTGGGCGGCGGCGCCGCCTCGTCGATGGCCACCGGCACCAATGCCGCCGACCTCGACTTCGCCTCGGTGCAGCGCGGCAACCCCGAGATCCAGCGCCGCTGCCAGGAAGTCATCGACGCNNGCCGGGCATGAGCCCGCGCGAGATCTGGTCGAACGAATCGCAGGAGCGCTACGTGCTGGCGATCGCACCCGAGAGCCTGCCGCTGTTCCAGGCCTTCTGCGAGCGCGAGCGCTGCCCCTTCGCGGTGCTCGGCACCGCCACGGCCGACGGCCACCTCACCGTGACCGACCGCCACTTCGGCAACAAGCCGGTCGACATGGACATGAAGGTGCTGCTCGGCAAGCCGCCGAAGATGACGCGCAACGTATCGCGCCGCGCGGTGCACCTGCCGCCCTTCGATACCACCGACTTCGACCTGCAGGAAGCCGGGATGCGCGTGCTGCGCATGCCGGCGGTGGCGAGCAAGAGCTTCCTGATCACCATCGGCGACCGCTCGGTGGGCGGTCTGACCGCGCGCGACCAGTTCGTCGGCCCCTGGCAGGTGCCGGTGGCCGACGTCGCGGTGACCGCGATGAGCTTCCAGGGCTACCGCGGCGAGGCCTTCGCGCTGGGCGAGCGCACGCCGCTGGCCTGCGTCGATGGCCCGGCCTCCGGCCGCATGGCGATCGGCGAGGCGATCACCAACATCGCCGCCGCCGACATCGCCTCGCTCGGCGACGTCAAGCTGTCGGCCAACTGGATGGCCGCGGCCGGCCACCGCGGCGAGGACGCCCGCCTCTACGACACGGTGCAGGCGGTGTCCGAGTTCTGCGTGGCGGCGGGCCTGTCGATCCCGGTCGGCAAGGACTCGTTGTCGATGCGCACCGCCTGGCGCGACGGCGAGGCGGACAAGCAGGTCGTCGCCCCGCTGTCGCTGATCGCCACCGCCTTCGCCCCGGTGCAGGACATCCGCAACACGCTCACGCCGCAGCTTCAGCTGCCCGAGGGCGTGGACACCGAGCTGCTGCTGATCGACCTCGGCAACGGCCAGAACCGGCTCGGCGGTTCGGTGCTCGCCCAGGCCTACGGTTCGGTCGGCGNNCGCTTCGCCGACCGCCTGTTCGCCGGCCTGTTCGCCGAGGAGCTGGGCGCGGTCATCCAGATCCGGCGCGAGCAACGCGCGCGCGTCACCGAGCGCTTGCGCGCCGCCGGGCTGGCCTACCACTTCATCGGCGAACCCAACGCCATGGACGAGATCCGGGTGCGCCGCAACGCCAAGCTGGTGTTCTCCGCCAGCCGGGTCGAGCTGCTGCAGGCCTGGTCCGAGACCAGCCACCACATCGCCCGCCTGCGCGACGACGCCGCCTCGGTGGAGCAGGAGTTCGCCGGCCTCGCCGATGCCGACGATCCCGGGCTGTCGGTGAGCCTGTCCTTCGATGTCAAGGAAGACGTGGCCGCGCCCTTCATCGCCAGCGGCACGCGGCCCAAGGTGGTGGTGCTGCGCGAGCAGGGCGTGAACTCCCAGTTCGAGATGGCGGCGGCCTTCGAGCGTGCCGGCTTCACCCCGGTCGACGTGCACATGTCCGACCTCCAGGCCGGCCGCATCGATCTCGCCGACTTCCACGGCCTCGCGGCCTGCGGCGGCTTCTCTTATGGGGACGTGCTGGGCGCCGGCCAGGGCTGGGCGAAGTCCATTCTCTTCAACAGCCGACTGCGCGACGCGTTCGAGGCCTTCTTCCGGCGCGCCGACACCTTCGCCCTCGGCGTGTGCAACGGCTGCCAGATGATGGCCCACCTCGCGCCGATCATCCCCGGCGCCGAGGCCTGGCCGACCTTCCACCGCAATCGCAGCGAGCAGTTCGAGGCTCGCTTCACGATGGCCGAGGTCACCGACAGCCCGTCGATCCTGTTCGCCGGCATGGCCGGCAGCCGGATGCCCATCGTGGTCAGCCACGGCGAGGGCAGGGCGGTGTTCCGCGATCCCGCCGACCAGGCCAAGGCCCTGCTGGCGGTGCGCCATGTCGACAACTACGGCCGGCCCGCGCAGGACTATCCCAGGAACCCCAACGGCTCGCCCGACGGCGTCACCGGCTTCACCACCGCCGACGGCCGCTTCACGATCATGATGCCGCACCCCGAGCGGACCGCCCGCACCTTGCAGATGTCGTGGGCGCCGCAGTGGCTGATCGACGAGAGCCCGGACGCCTCGCCCTGGCTGCGCATGTTCCGCAATGCGCGCGTCTGGCTGGGTTGAGCGGGAAGCCGGCGGCCGGCGTCGCCGGCTTCCCGCAGCCAATCTTCGGCGAACTGAGCTCGGTCAATTCCTGCCGCGGGACATCCGCTAGAATGCGCTCCATCAGCAGGTCCTTTTAGAAGAAACCCGCCGCCGGACGCCCGATGCATCCCTTTCGCCTCCGCCAACGTCTGTTCGCCTGGCTCGCCGCATTCGCGATGATGCTGGGCGCGCTGGCGCCTGCGGCGAGCCGGGTGATGGCGAGCGAGGGCGGCGGCTGGATCGAACTCTGTTCGGCGTCAGGCACGCATCGGGTGCTGCTCGATGCGGCGACCTACGCCGCGTATGCCGAACCTGGCTCGGAGGGCGACTCCGGGCAGCGTGAAACCGGCCTCGAGGCCTGTCCCTACTGCCTGGCCCATGCCGGCTCGGTCGGCCTGCCACCGCAGCCTGCCCTCACGCTGGCGCCTCCCCGGCGCGGCGAGCATTTCCCCCTGTTGTTCTATCGCGCCCCGCAGCCGCTGTTCGCGTGGACCGCGGCTCGCCCGCGCGCGCCGCCTTCGGCATCCTGATCGGGCGCGGCCGCCGCCACAGGCGGTACGCCGGCCCACAGTCGCTCTCACCCCCCCCTGAAGTCCACCCGACCCCGCTACCCTGCCGCCTGTCGCAGGCGCGCGGACGGCCCGCACGCTTCGCCATCGTCCCTTCGGTGACGGCGGGCGAGGCGGACCGAAGCCTCGGGGTTCACCGATTGCCGAAGGAGTCACATCGTGAAGAAACTGTTCGCCGCCTCGCTGCTCGCCGTCGCCGCCCTGCCGGCGCTCGCGGAAACCACCGTCGCCGAGCCCTGGGTGCGCGCCACCGTGCCCGCCCAGAAGGCCACCGGCGCCTTCATGCGCCTGAGTTCGGATGCCGACGCCCGCCTCGTGTCCGCCAGCTCGCCGGTCGCCAACGTCGTCGAGGTGCATGAGATGGCGGTCGTCGACAACGTGATGAAGATGCGCCAGGTCGAGGCGGTCGAGTTGCCCGCGGGCGAAACGGTCGAGCTCAAGCCCGGTAGCTACCACATCATGCTGATGGACCTGAAGGCCCAGGTGAAGGAGGGCGACGAGGTGCCGATCACCCTCGTCATCGAGGGCAAGGACGGCGTGCAGGAGACCGTCAGCGTCGTCGCACCGGCGCGGCCGCTCAACGCGCCCGCGGGCGGCATGCCGATGAAGCACGGCCACTGACGCATTGACGCCGGACCGCCAGCGCACCCCCGCCGGCCACCGGCAGGGGTGACGTTCCGGCGCGGCCGGCTTCCCCCTCATTTTTCGCGCGCCCCGCCGCGTCGCCGCGGCCGGGGAGGGTCGCTCACGCCCGCGCTAGATGCGAGGGCGGGCGTACCGCATTCCTGATGGATGACGAAATCGATGAACAAGAACTTCCGCAAACTGCCGCTCGCGATCGCGATCTCGCTCGCCCTGCCGGCGATCGCCGCCGAGCGCGAAACCACCCTCGGCACGGTGGTGGTGACCGCGCCCGCCACCGAGGCGCCGCTGACCGTCACCACCGACCCCAAGGCCCCGCGCCAGCCACTGCCCGCTCATGACGGCGCCGACCTGCTGAAGAGCATCCCCGGCTTCTCGGTGATCCGCAAGGGCGGCACCGACGGCGATCCGGTGTTCCGCGGCATGTCGGGGTCGCGCCTCGGCATCCTGCTCGACGGCCAGGAGATCCATGGCGGCTGCGGCGGCCGCATGGATCCGCCCACCGCCTACATCTACCCCGAGTCCTACGACCGCGTCACCGTGCTGAAGGGGCCGCAGACCGTGCTCTACGTGCCCGGCAGCTCCGCCGGGGTGGTGCTCTTCGAGCGCGACTTCAGGCGCATGACCGAGCCCGGCTGGCGCGCCGACGGCAGCCTGACCTTCGGCAGCTGGGGCCGCAACGACCAGTACCTCGAGGCCCGCGGCGGCAACCCGGACTTCTACGCCCGCGTCAACGCCACCCGCTCCGACAGCGACAACTACGAGGACGGCGACGGCGAGGAGGTGCATTCCTTCTACACCCGCTGGAGCACCAGCGCCGCGCTCGGCTGGACGCCGGACGACAACACCTTGCTCGAGCTCAGCGCCGGCCGCTCCGATGGCGAGGCGGCCTATGCCGACCGCGCGATGGACGGCACGAAGTTCGAGCGCGAGAACGCCGCCCTGAAGTTCGAGAAGCGGAACCTCTCGCCCCTGGTGGCGAAGGTCGAGGCCCTCGCGTACTACAGCTACATCGACCACGTGATGGACAACTTCAGCCTGCGCGAGCCGCCGAAGGACCCGAGCAAATACGCCTTGAACAATCCAGACCGGGAAACCAAGGGCGCGCGGCTAGCGGTGACGCTGACCCCGAGCGATCCGCTGCAGCTGGTGCTCGGCGCCGACATGAAGACGGATGAGCACACCCTGCGCAATGGGACGGACTACCACAATCGGCCCAGGGAGGGCGATCTGAGCTTCGATCGTTACGGCGTGTTCGGCGAAGCGACCTACGCCCTCGACGACGTGCGCCGGGTCATCGGCGGGCTGCGCGTCGACGATCACGAGGTGACCAACGACAAGATGGGCGGCATCAGCGAGGGGGAGACGCTGCCGAGCGGCTTCCTGCGCTTCGAGAACGACTACGGCGGCGGAGCGGGCACCTGGTACGCCGGCCTCGGGCATGTGGAGCGCTTCCCCGACTACTGGGAGTACATGCGCACGGGCAACATGATCAAGGTGCCGGACGCGCGCACCTTCGCCACCCTCGATCCGGAGAAGACCACCCAGCTCGACATCGGCGCGAACTGGACCCGGGGGCAGTGGTCGGCCTCGGTGTCCGGCTTCTACAGCAAGGTGGATGACTACATTCTGCTGCGTTGGGTGTCCGACAAGGCCGCCAATGTGCGCAACGTCGATGCTACGGTGTACGGCCTCGAAGGCGATCTGAGCTGGCGTTTCGCACCGCACTGGCAGGCCTACGGTACCGTGGCCTGGGTTCGCGGTACGAACGACACCGACGACAAGCCGCTCGCCCAGCAGCCGCCGCTCGAGGCCAAGCTCGGCGTCGAATACGACGACCGCGTGTTCTCCTACGGCGCGCTGCTGCGCATGGTGGCCAGGCAGGACCGCTACGACATCGGCTCGGGCAGCATCGTCGCCAATGGGCAGGATCTCGGCCCCACCGGCGGTTTCGCGACGCTCGCGCTCAATGCGGGATGGCGTCCGGACAAGACCACGCTGCTGACCGTGGGCGTGGATAACGTGTTCGACCGCACCTACAGCGAGCATCTCGGCAAGGGCGGTTGGGATTTCGCCGGTGGCGCGGTCACCGACGAGCGCATCAACGAACCCGGTCGCACCTTCTGGATCAAGGCCCAGCTCGCGCTCGACTGAGCGCATCCCAAGCGCGGCTCACCGCCGCGCGGTAAGGAGGAAAGCCTCGCGTTGTGATAGTGACGGCCGTTATCGCCCTGGGGGCAGGGCGCCCACGGCGAGGCGTCGTAGGAGCGCAGCCCTCTGCGCGATCCGCGGCGGTTGTACCGGTAATGACGGCCGTTATCGCCCTGGGGGCAGGGCTTCTACAGCGAGGCGCCTACAGGAGCGCGGCTTTCGATGATGGCGGCACCGGCCGGCCGGCGGGCCGGTGCCGGCTCACATGCCCTGGTACAGCGGGCCTTCGCCGCCCTGCGGCACGACCCAGTTGATGTTCTGGGTCGGATCCTTGATGTCGCAGGTCTTGCAGTGCACGCAGTTGGCGGCGTTGATCTGCAGGCGGGGGCCTTCGCCACCCTCGCGCACGATCTCGTACACGCCGGCGGGGCAGTAGCGCTGCTCGGGGGCGTCGTACTTCGCCAGGTTGATGTCGATCGCCACCGACGGGTCCTTCAGCTGCAGGTGGCAGGGTTGGTCTTCCTCGTGGTTGACGTTCGACAGGAACACCGAGGACAGGCGGTCGAAGGTGAGCACGCCGTCGGGCTTCGGGTAGTCGATTTTCGGGCAGTCGGCCGCCGGCTTGAGCTGGGTGTGGTCGGCGCTGTTGTGCAGGGTCCAGGGCACCTTGCCGCCGAACAGCTTCTGCTCGGCACCGAACATCAGCGAGCCCAGCCAAAGGCCGCGCTTCATGTAGGGCTTGAAGTTGCGGGTCTTGTGCAGCTCCGGATACATCCAGGATTCGCGGAAGGCGGCGGGGTAGGCGGTCAGCGCGTCGGCGCTGCGGCCGGCGGCGATCGCCTCGAAGGCGGCCTCGGCGGCGAGCATGCCGGACTTCATCGCGGTGTGCGCGCCCTTGATGCGGGCGGTGACGAGGAAGCCGGCGTCGCAGCCGATCAGCGCGCCGCCCGGGAACACCAGGCGCGGCAGGCTCTGCAGGCCGCCGGTGCCGATCGCGCGCGCGCCGTACTGCAGGCGCTTGCCGCCCTCGAGATACTTGCGGATCTCGGGGTGGGTCTTGAAGCGCTGCATCTCCTCGAAGGGCGACAGGTGCGGGTTGCTGTAGTTGAGGCCGACGACGAAGCCGATCTGCACCAGATTGTCGTCGAGGTGGTACATGAAGCTGCCGCCGTAGGTATCGGGCTTCAGCGGCCAGCCGGTGGTGTGCATCACCAGGCCGGGCCGGTGGTTGGTCGACGGCACTTCCCACAGCTCCTTGATGCCGATGCCGTAGGTCTGGGGATCGGCGCCCTCGCGCAGGTTGAACTGCGCCTCGAGCTGCTTGCCGAGGTGGCCGCGCACGCCTTCGGCGAAGAAGGTGTACTTGGCGTGCAGCTCCATCCCGGGCTGGTAGTGCGGGCCGTGCTCGCCGCTCCTGGTGACGCCCATGTCGCCGGTGGCCACGCCCTTCACCGCGCCCTTTTCGTCGTACAGGAGCTCGGCGCCGGCGAAGCCGGGGTAGACCTCGACGCCCATCGCCTCGGCCTGTTCGCCCAGCCACTTGACGACGTGGCCGAGGCGCACGACGTAGTTGCCTTCGTTGTGGAAGCAGTCCGGCACCATCGCGACCGGCGCGGCGAAGGCCTTGGTTTCGGTCAGCAGGACGATGCGGTCTTCCGTGACCGCAGTGGTTACCGGCGCGCCGCGTTCCTTCCAGTCGGGCAGGAGTTCGTTGAGCGCCCTGGGGTCGAGTACCGCGCCCGACAGGATGTGGGCGCCGATCTCCGCGCCCTTCTCGATCAGGCACACCGAGATTTCCTCGCCCTTCTTTTCCGCAAGCTGTTTCAGCCGGATCGCCGCGGCGAGGCCCGCAGGGCCGCCGCCGACGATCAGGACGTCAAACTCCATGGATTCGCGTTCCATGCTGCACTCCTTCAATATCTGGCCGTGGTCGTGTGTGCTTCGTCAGCCGTCAGTGTACCGCGGCGCGTGCCATCCGGCCCGTTTCGAGGCACCTAAAACATACGGATGCGTATGCTACAGTAGCATGCCGATCAACAACAGGGAAAACGAGATGGAGAAGACGACGCGGCGGCTGCTTCACGTGAGCCGCATTCCGGTGCGCTGGGGAGACATGGATGCCTATGGCCATGTCAACAATACGGTGTATTTTCGCTTCTTCGAGCAGGCGCGGGTCGAATGGATCGAGGCGCTCGGCGGCCGGGTGAGCCCGACCGAGCCGGTGGGGCCGGTGATCATCAACGCCAGCTGCACCTTCCTGCGCTCGGTCAACTATCCGGCGACGGTGATCGTGAAGATGTATGGCGGCGAGCCGGGCCGCAGCAGCGTGATGACCTGGTACGAGCTCTTCGTCGACGGCGATGACGCGCTCTACGCCGAGGGCGGCGCGAAGACGGTGTGGATCGACATGGCGAGCAACAAGTCGGTTCCGCTGCCCGACGCGGTGCGCGCGCTGTTCGACTGAGGGCGCGCCGCGCACGACAAGACCGGACAATATAAGAGGAGAGGAGGAGCAAGGATGACTGGATTCGATGATCGCCCCCTGTGGCAACCCTCGGCGGAGCGCATCGCCGGCGCCAACGTCACCGCCTTCCGCCTGGCGGCCGAGCAGCGCTGGGGCGTGTCGATGCCCGATTACGACGTGCTCTACGCATGGTCGGTGGCGCAGCCCGAGCAGTTCTGGGTGAGCGTGTGGGAGGACGGCGACGTGATCGGCGAGCGCGGCGAGGCGGTGCTGGTCGACGGCGAGCGCATGCCCGGCGCGAAGTGGTTCCCGCAGGCGCGGCTGAACTTCGCGCAGAATCTGCTGCGCGCGCGCGACGACCACGACGCGCTGGTGTTCTGGGGCGAGGACAAGGTCCAGAACCGCATGAGCCACGGCGAGCTCTACCGCGCGGTGGCGCACCTCGCGGCGGCGCTGCGGGAGCAGGGCGTGGTCGCCGGCGACCGCGTCGCCGCCTACATGCCGAACATGCCCGAGACCCTGGTGGCGATGCTGGCGGCGGCGAGCATCGGCGCCATCTTCACCTCGGCCTCGCCGGACTTCGGCGTACAGGGCGTGCTCGACCGCTTCGGGCAGACCGAGCCCAAGGTGCTGATCGCCTGCGACGGCTACTACTACGGCGGCAAGGCGATCGACTGCCTGGAGAAGCTGGGCGAGATCGTGCGCGCGTTGCCCTCGCTGAAGCGGGTGGTGGTGGTGCGCTACGTGCATGCCGAGCACGACCTGAGCGGGATCCCGCACGCCCGCATGTACGAGGACTTCGTCCAGCCCTTCCACTTCGAGAGCGAGATCGAGTTCGCCCAGCTGCCTTTCGATCATCCCCTCTACATCATGTATTCGTCGGGCACCACCGGCGTGCCCAAGTGCATCGTGCATTGCGCCGGCGGCGCGCTGCTGCAGCACCTGAAGGAACACCGCCTGCACGGCGACGTGAAGCCGGGCGACCGCGTGTTCTACTTCACCACCTGCGGCTGGATGATGTGGAACTGGCTGGTGTCCGGCCTGGCGGCGGGCGCGACCCTGCTGCTCTACGACGGCTCGCCCTTCGCCGGCGACAACCGCATCCTGTTCGACTACGCAGATGCCGAACGCATGACCCACTTCGGCACCTCGGCGAAGTTCCTCGACGCCGCCGCCAAGTTCGGCCTCAAGCCGCGCGAGACGCACCGGCTCGACAGCGTGCGCGCGATGTTCAGCACCGGCAGCCCGCTGGTGGCCGAAGGCTTCGACTACGTCTATCGGGACATCAAGGCAGACCTGCAGCTGTCCTCGATCTCGGGCGGCACCGACATCATCTCCTGCTTCGTGCTCGGCAGCCCGGTGCTGCCGGTGTGGCGCGGCGAGATCCAGTGCCGCGGCCTCGGCATGGCGGTCGACGTATGGGACGACGAGGGCCGGCCCCTGCGCGGCGAAAAGGGCGAGCTGGTGTGCGCCAAGCCCTTCCCGGTGATGCCGCTCGGCTTCTGGAACGATGTCGACGGCAGCAAGTACCACGCCGCCTACTTCGAGCGCTTCCCCAACGTGTGGTGCCATGGCGACTTCTGCGAGATCACCGCGCACGGCGGTCTGGTGATCTACGGCCGCTCGGACGCCACCCTGAATCCGGGCGGGGTGCGCATCGGCACCGCCGAGATCTACCGCCAGGTCGAGCGCCTGCCCGAGGTGGTGGAGGCGCTGGTGATCGGCCAGGACTGGCCGCCGCAGAACCCGACCGACGTGCGCGTGGTGCTGTTCGTCAAGCTGCGCGAGGGCCTCCAGCTCGACGACGCGCTGGTCGCGCGCATCCGCGGGACCATCCGCGACAACACCACGCCGCGCCACGTCCCGGCCAAGGTGGTGCAGGTGATGGACATCCCGCGCACCAAGAGCGGCAAGATCGTCGAACTGGCGGTGCGCAACGTGGTGCACGGCCGTCCGGTGAAGAACCAGGAGGCGCTCGCCAATCCGGAGGCGCTCGAGCTCTACCGTGACCGCCCCGAGCTGGCCGGCTGAGGAGGGATGAAGATGCTGATGAATCGAGATCGATCGGCGCTGCTGATCGTGGACGTGCAGGAACGGCTCGCGCCCTCCATCCACGCGGGCGAGCGGGTCGCCGCCAATTGTGCCTGGCTCGCTGGCGTGGCGCAGCGCGTCGGCGTGCCGGTGGTGGTCACCGAGCACTTTCCGGAGAAGATCGGCGCCACCCTGGAGGTGGTCAAGGCCGCGACCGCGGACGCGCGCTATGTGACCAAGCGGTGCTTCTCGGCCCAGGCCGACGGCTGCCTGGTGGACACCGAGGTGGACGCGCGCCGCCAGGTGATCGTGTGCGGCACCGAGGCGCATGTGTGCGTGCAGCAGACCGCGCTCGACCTGCGCTGGGCGGGCAAGGAGGTGTTCGTCGTCGCCGACGCCGCGGGCTCGCGCGATCCGGCCAACCGCGAGCTGGCCTTCGCCCGCATGAGAAGCCACGGCATCGAGATCGTGTCGGGCGAGATGGTCGCCTTCGAGTGGCTCGAACGCGGCGGCACCGAGCTCTTCCGTGCGGTGAACCGCGACTTCATCCGCTGAGCCCGGCCGCGGCCGGAGGCAGGGCGCCGGCGGCCGGGGCCACGCTTCCGGCCGCGGGGTCGATCGGTTATCATCGCGCTTTCCCGCAGCATGATTCCCATGACCAAATACGTCTTCGTTACCGGCGGTGTCGTGTCCTCCCTGGGCAAGGGCATCTCGGCGGCCTCCCTGGGCGCCATCCTCGAGTCGCGCGGCATCAAGGTCACGCACCTCAAGCTCGACCCGTACATCAACGTCGATCCGGGCACGATGAGCCCGTTCCAGCACGGCGAGGTCTTCGTCACCGAGGACGGCGCCGAGACCGACCTCGACCTCGGCCACTACGAGCGCTTCACCAGCGCCAAGATGAGCAAGCGCAACAACTTCACCACCGGCCAGATCTACGAGTCGGTGATCAAGAAGGAGCGGCGCGGCGAGTACCTCGGCAAGACGGTGCAGGTCATCCCGCACATCACCGACGAGATCAAGACCTACATCAAGCGCGGGGCCGAAGGCGCCGACGTGGCGATCGTCGAGGTCGGCGGCACGGTGGGCGACATCGAATCGCTACCCTTCCTCGAGGCGATCCGCCAGATGGGCATCGAGGAGGGCCGCTCCAGCACCTGCTTCATCCACCTCACGCTGCTGCCCTACATTCCCACCGCGGGCGAGCTCAAGACCAAGCCGACCCAGCACTCGGTGAAGGAGCTGCGCGAGATCGGCATCCAGCCCGACATCCTGCTGTGCCGCGCCGACCGCTCGATCCCGGTCGACGAGCGGCGCAAGATCGCGCTGTTCTGCAACGTGATGCCGGAGGCGGTGATCGAGGTGCTCGACGCCGACTCGATCTACAAGATCCCCGGCATGCTGCACGACCAGATGCTCGACCAGATCGTCTGCCACAAGCTCGACATCCTCGCGCGCGCCGCCGACCTGTCGGTGTGGGAGAAGCTGATCCACGCGCTCGAGAACCCGAAGGCCGCCATCGACCTCGCCTTCGTCGGCAAGTACGTCGACCTCACCGAGTCGTACAAGTCGCTGATCGAGGCGCTCAACCACGCCGGGATGCACACCGAGTCGAAGGTCAACATCCACTACATCGACTCCGAGGACATCGAGCGCGACGGTTGCGGCGTGCTCGCGAAGATGGACGCGATCCTGGTGCCGGGCGGCTTCGGCAAGCGCGGCACCGAGGGCAAGATCGCCGCGATCCGCTATGCGCGTGAGAACAAGGTGCCCTATCTCGGCATCTGTCTCGGCATGCAGCTGGCGGTGGTCGAGTTCGCGCGCGACGTCGCCGGCATGGAAGGTGCGCACTCGACCGAGTTCGAGCGCGACACCACCTTCCCGGTGATCGGCCTGATCACCGAATGGAAGGACCGCAGCGGCAAGCTCGAGAAGCGCAGCGCCGAATCCGACCTCGGCGGCACGATGCGCCTCGGCGGCCAGCTCTGCCTGCTCAAGGAAGGCACGCTGGCGCGCGAGGTCTACGGCGCGGCCGAGGTCACCGAGCGTCATCGCCATCGCTACGAAGTGAACAATTCCCTGCTCTCCAAGCTGGAGGGCAAGGGCCTGGTGGTCTCCGGGCGCGCCCCGGTCACCGACCTGTGCGAAATGATCGAGCTGCCGGCCGAGGTCCACCCGTGGTTCGTCGGCTGCCAGTTCCACCCCGAATTCACCTCCAATCCGCGCAAGGGCCACCCCCTGTTCACCGCCTACGTGAAGGCGGCGCTGGCGCGCAAGACGGCCCAGGCCGAAGGAGTGCGTAATGAGACTGTGTGATTTCGAGGTCGGCCTCGACAAGCCCTTCTTCCTCATCGCCGGCCCCTGCGTCGCCGAGTCCGAGCAGCTGTGCCTCGACATCGCCGGCCAGATGAAGGAGATCTGCGGCGAGCTGGGCATCCCCTACATCTTCAAGGCCTCCTACGACAAGGCCAACCGCAGCTCTGGCAAGAGCTTCCGCGGCTTCGGCCTCGAGGGCGGGCTGAAGATGCTGGAGGCGGTCAAGACCCAGCTCGGCCTGCCGGTGCTGACCGATGTGCACACCGTCGAGGAGATCCCGGCGGTGGCCGCGGTGGTCGACGTGCTGCAGACGCCGGCCTTCCTGTGCCGCCAGACCGATTTCATCCACGCGGTGGCGGCGAGCGGCAAGCCGGTCAACATCAAGAAGGGCCAGTTCCTCGCCCCGGCCGACATGAAGAACGTGGTCGACAAGGCGAAGGAAGCCAACGGCGGCGCCGACACCATCATGGTCTGCGAGCGCGGCGCCTCCTTCGGCTACAACAACCTGGTTTCCGACATGCGCTCGCTCGCGATCATGCGCGGCACCGGCTGCCCGGTGGTGTTCGACGCCACCCATTCGGTGCAGTTGCCGGGCGGGCAGGGCACGGCCTCCGGCGGCCAGCGCGAGTTCGTGCCGGTGCTGGCGCGCGCGGCGATCGCGGTCGGCGTCGCCGGGCTGTTCATGGAAACCCACCCCGATCCGGCGAAGGCGCTCTCCGACGGCCCCAACGCCTGGCCGCTGCAGAAGATGAAGGCGCTGCTCGCCACGCTCAAGGACATCGACGCCCTGGTCAAGCGCCACGGCTTCCTCGAACAGGCCGACTGAAGCGCACCGGCCCACCGATTTCCCACCTATCCAAGACAGGACACCCCATGAGTGCAATCGTTGATGTGATCGCCCGCGAGATCCTCGACTCCCGCGGCAATCCCACCGTCGAGGTCGACGTGCTGCTCGAATCCGGCGTGATGGGCCGCGCGGCCGTGCCCTCGGGCGCCTCCACCGGCTCGCGCGAGGCGATCGAGCTGCGCGACGGCGACGCCACCCGCTATCTCGGCAAGGGCGTGCTGCGCGCGGTCGAGAACGTGAACACCGAGATCGCCGAAGCGATCATCGGCCTCGACGCCGAGGAGCAGGCCTTCATCGACCGCACCCTGATCGAACTCGACGGTACCGACAACAAGGGCCGCCTCGGTGCCAACGCGCTGCTGGCGGTGTCGATGGCGGTCGCCAAGGCCGCCGCCGAGGAAGCCGGCCTGCCGCTCTACCGCTACTTCGGCGGCTCGGCCGGCATGAGCATGCCGGTGCCGATGATGAACGTGATCAACGGCGGCGAGCACGCCAACAACAGCCTCGACATCCAGGAATGCATGATCATGCCGGTGAGCATGAAGAGCTTCCGCGAGGCCCTGCGCTGCGGCGCCGAGATCTTCCATCACCTGAAGAAGCTCACCGACAAGAAGGGCTTCCCGACCACGGTCGGCGACGAGGGGGGCTTCGCCCCCAACGTGTCGGGCACCGACGAGGCGCTGGCGCTGATCCAGGAGGCGATCATCGCCGCCGGCTACGAGCCGGGCCGCGATGTGCTGCTCGCGCTCGACTGCGCCGCCTCCGAGTTCTACAAGGAAGGCAGGTACGAGCTCAAGGGCGAGGGCCTGAGCCTGAGCGCCGCCGAGTTCGTCGACTATCTCGCCACCCTGGCCGACAAGTACCCGATCGTCTCGATCGAGGACGGCATGGCCGAGGGCGACTGGGAGGGCTGGAAGCTGCTCACCGAGCGGCTCGGCAAGAAGGTCCAGCTGGTGGGCGACGACCTCTTCGTCACCAACACCCGGATCCTCGAGCAAGGCATCGAGCAGGGCGTGGCGAACTCGATCCTGATCAAGATCAACCAGATCGGCACCCTCACCGAGACCTTCGCCGCCGTCGAGATGGCCAAGCGCGCGGGCTACACCGCGGTGATCTCGCACCGCTCGGGCGAGACCGACGATTCGACCATCGCCGACATCGCGGTCGGCCTCAACGCGATGCAGATCAAGACCGGCTCGCTGAGCCGCTCGGACCGCATCTCGAAGTACAACCAGCTGCTGCGGATCGAGGAAGATCTCGGCGACACCGCGTCCTACCCGGGCACCCGCGCCTTCTACAACCTGCGCAAGCGCTGAGCGGACCGACCGCCCCATGCGCTGGCCAGTGCTCGTCCTGGCCGCCCTCCTGGTCCTGCTGCAGTATCCGCTGTGGCTGGGCAAGGGGGGATGGCTGAGGGTGTGGGAGGTGGATCGGCAGCTCCATTCGCAGCGTGCCGAGAATCTCCGGCTGGAACAACGCAATGCCAGCCTCGACGCCGAGGTCCGCGACCTCAAGTCCGGCAATGAGGCGATCGAGGAGCGTGCGCGCTTCGAACTCGGCCTGACCCGGCCGGGCGAGGTCTACGTGCAGGTTCCGCACCGACCCTGAGCGTTCGTGCCGGAAAAGCAGAAAGCCCCGTGAGGGGCTTTCGTTTTTTCGGGGCGGGGCGCGCTCAGTTGGCCGCGAGCAAGGTGCGCGCGCCGTCGATGCGCGGCGCGAAGTAGCGGTTGTCGAGCCGCTCGACCCTCACCCGGCCGCGGCTGGAAGGCGCATGCACGAACTTGCCGCCGCCGATGTAGATGCCCATGTGGGAATGCTGGCGCTTGAGCGTGTTGAAGAACACGAGGTCGCCCGGTTTCAGCTCGCCGAGCGCGATCGGCCGGGTGCGCGCGGCGATCTGCGCCGCGTTGTGCGGCAGACGCTGGCCGCTGACCTGTTCGACGATGTAGGCGACCATGCCGCTGCAGTCGAGGCCCGCCTCGGGGTTACGGCCGCCGAAGCGATAGCCGGTGTCGAGCAGGCCGAGGGCGTAGAACACCATCTCCTGCGCATGGGCCTCGTCGGGCAGGGCGAAATAGCTTCGCGCCGCGGGCGTGCTCGCGGCCGGAGCCGCTTTGCGGGGGGCGGGCGGCGTCGTGCTGCAGCCGGCGGCGAACACGCCGAAGCCGAGCAGCAGGCAGGCGCCGAGGCGACGGCGCCGGGCGGGGGCGAGGAGGGCGGCGGGCGGGCTCATGCCGCCGCAGGATAGGCCCGGCTGGCGTGGCTGTCCAGCCCGCCGGGCGCGGAGAATCAGAGGGTGGCGAGTCCCGGCTTGCAGCCGGTGGCCGCGGCCCGGCCCCGGCGCTCGAGGATCGCCTCCTCGCCGAGGTCCCAGAACACGGTGTTGCCGTCGGTGTAACGTTCGCCGCGCTCGGCGGGCGCGCTCGACAACGCGAACACGCCCGAGCCGTCGCGCAGGCGCAGGTGGCCGGTGCGGCTCTCGACGGTGAAGCGCTCTCCGTGGGCGCAGGCGTAGGCGGTCGTCTCGCCCGTGTCGCCGGCGCGGGTCACGTTGGCGAGGGTGGTCGCGGCGAGCATCAGGAGCAGGGCGGGGAGGCGGATGTGCTTGGAAATCATGGCGGTGCTTGCAGGTGGAGGGGGCTCAGTCGATCAGCTCGATGCTGCCGCTGACGCTGACGTTGACGAGGGTTTCGCCCGCTTCGATCGGCGCCGGCGAGGCTTCGGCCATCATCGCCGGGGCGCTGCGCATGCGCGCATGGACCGGCGCGCCGCCGGCCTCGGAAACCGAGAGCTCGCGCAGGCGGTAGCGCTTGCCGAGCGCGCTGGCGATGACGTCGGCGCGCTGCTCGAAGTTGCGGATCGCGGCCACCACGGCTTCGTCGGCGACCTTGCGTCGGGTCTCGGGCGCAGGCTGCATGCCGATCTGCGCCACCGCGAGGCGGCTCTGGAGCGTGCCGATCAGGGCCGACATCGCGCCGGCGTCGCGGCTCTCGAGGCGGATTGCCGAGCGCATCCGCCAGCCCTCGATCTGGCGCCCGTCCTTGCCGTGAATCGGCCAGGTATGGGTGCCGTCGGACTGGACCTTGACGTCCTTGCGCTCGCGCGCGGTCGCCAGTGCAGCGGCGATCTCACGGTTCACCGCTTCGGCGAGCGCGGCCGGCTCGCGTCCATCGCGTTCCAGATAGAGCGAGGCGACGAACAGATCGTTGGCCGCCGGCAGGCTGGCGTCGGCGGAAAGGTCGACCACCGGGCGCTCCGAGCGGAAGCCCTCGGCTGCCATGGCAGGGAGGGCGAACAGCGCGCAAGCGAGCAGGGCGGGGGCGAAAAGTCGGGCGGGCAGCTTCATCGTGCGGGTCCTGTCGGTCCGGGTGAGGCGGTTATACCGCATCGCAGCAAGGCGGGCCCGGTCGAGTTGTAACAGGATTGCCGTCCGACGGCGCGCGCAGGCCGCTCAGCCGCGCGAGGCGATCACGCTCGCCGGGTCGATCGCCCGCAGCTCGGCTTCGTAGAGGCGGGCGTTGTCGACATAATGCGAGGCGTTCCACTTCAGGTGCTCGACGTCTTCGTCGCTGAGCTCGCGGATGACGCGCCCGGGCGAGCCGACCACCAGCGAGCGGTCGGGAATCACCTTGCCTTCCGGAATCAGCGCGTTGGCGCCGATGATGCAGTTCTTGCCGATCACCGCATTGTTCAGCACCACCGCGTTGATGCCGATCAGGCTGCCGTCGCCGATGGTGCAGCCGTGCAGCATCACCATGTGACCGATGGTGACCTTGGCGCCGATCGTCAGCGGCACGCCGTGGTCGTTGTGCAGGATCGCACCGTCCTGGATGTTGGTGCCGTCGCCGATCCTGATCGGGTCGTTGTCACCGCGCAACACCGCATTGAACCAGATGCTGACGTCGCGGCCAGCCTCCACCGCGCCGATCACCGTCGCGTTGTGGGCGATCCAGCTTCCCTCGCCGAAGCAGGGGACCTTGTCGCCCAGGGCGTAAATACTCATTTTCTCTCTCGTGGCGTTCAGGCGGACGCGTTTGATGGCGCCGTCCGGGCGCGCATGATATCAAGCGCACGGACGCTCGTGGGCGCGGCGCGCGCGGGCACTGGTGGTAGCATCGCCCCTCCCACCCTTCGCGCCCCCTCGAATGCTGAGCTATCGCCACGCCTTCCATGCCGGCAATCATGCCGACGTCCTCAAGCACACGCTGCTGCTGGAACTGCTCGATTATTACGGCCGCAAGGACAAGCCGTGGTGGTTCATCGACACCCACGCCGGGGCCGGCTGCTATGCGCTCGAAGGCAGCCAGGCGAGCACCACCGCCGAGTTCGTCGGCGGCATCGGCCGCCTGTGGGAGCGCGACGACCTGGCCGCGCCGCTGGCGAGCTACGTCGGCGCGGTGCGCCAGTTCAACCCCCACGGCGGGCTGCTGTTCTATCCCGGCTCGCCGGCGCTGGCGATGACCCGTGCCCGGGCGCAGGACCGGCTGCGGCTGTTCGAACTGCATCCGGCGGATGTCGAGGCCCTGCAGGAGACCTTCTCCGGCGAGGCCGAGCGCGTCCAGGTGCGCAAGGCCGACGGCTTCGACGGCCTGCGCGGCTTGCTGCCGCCGCCCTCGCGGCGCGCGGTGGTGCTGATCGACCCGCCCTACGAGGTGAAGCAGGACTACCGTCGGGTCGTCGACACCTTGCGCGACGCGCTCAAGCGCTTCCCCGGCGGCACCTACGCGGTGTGGTATCCGCTGCTGAACCGGCCCGAGGCGAGGCAGCTGCCGGCGCGGCTGGCCGAGCTCGGCGCCGGCAGCTGGCTCGACGTGCGCCTGGTGGTTAAAAGGCCGGCGCGGGACGGTTTCGGCATGTTCGGCAGCGGGATGTTCGTCATCAACCCGCCCTGGGTGCTGCCCGAGCGGCTCGAAACCTGCCTGCCGCAGCTGGTCGGCCTGCTCGGCGAGGACGAGGACGCCGGCTTCGACCTGGAGCACCACATCGAATGAGCGAGGACCGCCTCGAGACCCTTCGGCTCGCCTTGCGCGCATTCGCCGCCGAGCGCGAGTGGGAGCCCTTCCACACCCCGAAGAACCTCGCGATGGCGCTCGCCGGCGAGGCGGGCGAGGTCATCGAGCACTTCCAGTGGCTCACCGCCGAGCAGTCGGCAGCACTCGACCCGGCGCGCCGCGAGGCGGTCGCGCTCGAGCTGGCCGACGTGCTGCTCTACCTGGTCAGGCTGGCGGACGTGCTCGAGGTCGATCTCGGCGCCGCGGCGATGCGCAAGATCGCGATCAATGCCGAGCGATACCCGGCGGCGCGGGCGCGCGGCCGGGCGGAAAAGTACGATCGCCTGTGAGCCTGCGCTCGCCGACCGCGGGTTTGATCGGGCGCATAGGGCTTCGGTAATTTTTCTGAAACAATAGCGGCTTCGCTTTCCAGGATTCCCCTCGTGGAACTGAAACACATCAGCGAGATCGAGAAGGCCACTGCGCCCGGTCGCGGTGAACTGTTCCGATTCGGTCTCGCCCTGATCTTCATCGTCGGCGTGATGTTCTATTCCGCCCTCAGCAATGCCGGCCAGGGCGGCCTCATGTTCGTCATGGCGGCGATGCTGGGCGGTTACATGGCGCTGAACATCGGCGCCAACGACGTGGCCAACAACGTCGGCCCCGCGGTCGGATCGAAGGCCTTGTCGCTCGGCGGCGCGCTCGTCATCGCGGCGATCTTCGAGGCCGGCGGCGCGCTCATCGCCGGTGGCGAGGTGGTCAGCACGATCAGCAACGGCATCATCGATCCCGACCGCCTCGGCGACACCGACACCTTCGTCTGGCTGATGATGGCGGCGTTGCTCGCGGGCGCGCTGTGGCTGAACATCGCCACCGCGATCGGTGCGCCGGTGTCGACCACCCACTCGATCGTCGGCGCGGTGCTGGGCGCCGGCATGGCCGCCGCGGGCGCCGACATCGTCGACTGGGCCACGATGGGCCGGATCGCGGCCAGCTGGGTGATCTCGCCGGTGCTCGGCGGGGTGTTCGCGGCGGCCTTCCTGTACCTCGTCAAGCGCAGCATCACCTACCAGACCGACATGGCGGCGGCCGCACGACGCGTGGTGCCATTGCTGGTCGCGGCGATGGCGTGGACCTTCACCACCTACCTGATCCTGAAGGGGCTCAGCCGGGTGGTGTCGATCGGCTTCGCCGGCGCGGCCCTCATCGGCGCCGTCGTCGCGGTGCTCACCTACCTGCCCGTGCGGGCGCGGCTGGCGCGCAGGACGATGCTGGCGAACACCAAGCAGGGCGTCAATCAATTGTTCACCGTGCCGCTGATCTTCGCCGCCGCGCTGCTCAGTTTCGCCCACGGCTCGAACGACGTCGCCAACGCGGTCGGCCCGCTGTCGGCGATCGTCGATGTCCTCGCCCACGGTGGCGAGATCGGCGGCAAGGCCGCCATCCCGACCTGGGTCATGATGGTGGGCGCGCTCGGCATCGTGCTCGGGCTGGCGCTGTTCGGCCCGAAGGTGATCCGCACGGTCGGCTCGGAGATCACCGAGCTCGACCAGATGCGCGCCTACTGCATCGCGATGGCGGCGACGCTCACCGTGATCGTCGCCAGCCAGCTCGGCCTCCCGGTGAGCTCGACCCACATCGCGGTGGGCGGCGTGTTCGGCGTCGGCTTCCTGCGCGAGTACCTCAAGAGCAACTACGAGCGCATGATCGAGCAGATCAAGGCCCACCACCCCTCCGACGACCTCGCCGCGATCGAGGCCTTCATCACCCGCTTCGAAAAGGCCTCGGTCGAGCAGAAGGGCGAGCTGCTGCGCGACCTCAAGGAGCGCGCCAAGAAGGCCGAGGATCCGGCCCGCTTTTCCAAGGACGAGCGCAAGAAGCTGCGCAAGGTCTATCGCAAGGAGCTGGTCAAGCGCTCGCAGCTGCTGCGCATCGCCGCCGCCTGGGTGATCACCGTGCCGGCGTCCGCGCTGATGGCGGCGCTGCTCTTCTACACCATCCGCGGCATGATGCTGCCCTGAAGGCGGCGACCCGATGCGTTTCGGCGAACTCGCGCTGTTGATCGCCCTCGGGCTCGTGCTGTGGTTCTGGCTCGACAGCCTGAAGGCGCGCGAGGCCGGCGTGCGCGCGGCGCGCTCGGCATGCGAACGCGAAGGCCTGCAATTGCTGGACGAGACCGTGGCGGGACGCTCGGTCCGCCCCGCTCGCGACGACGATGGGCGCGTCACCCTCGAGCGCGCGTACGACTTCGACTATTCGCGCAACGGCTACGACCGCTATCGCGGCGCGGTGGTGTTGCGCGGGCGCGAGGTGGTGCTGGTCGATCTCGCCGCGCATCGCGGGGGCTGAGCGGCCGTGCGCACCGCGCCGGCGCGCCGCGGGCCTATTTTCAGACGCCGCGGCGCTCGATCGCGCGCAGGAATTCGTTGCGCAGCTGCGGCGACGACTCGAAGCTGCCGGCGAAGGCCTGGGTGACGACGCGCTCGTCGCCGCGCCTGTCCTCGCCGAGCAGCAGGCACAGCTGTTCGGCCTCGACCACGCAGGCCGCGCCCGCCGCCTGCCCGTGGCGCACGAGCGCGTCGGCGATGTCGCGCGTCATCCACTCCTGGTAGGTGAAACGATGGCCGACCGCGTCGACCAGGCGCGCGATGCGGCCGAAGCCGTGCAGCCGGCCGCCGGGCAGGTAGGCGACGTGGGCGACGCCACGGAAGGGTACGAGGTGGTGCGGACACACGCCGTGCACCGCGATGCCGCGCACCACCACCATGTCGCGCCGCGGATCCTCGAAGCCCTCGCCGAGCGCTTCGGCGGGGTCCTTCTCGTAGCCGCCGAGCAGGCGCTGCTGCCACAGCTCGCGCACCCGCGACGCGGTGCGCGCGGTGTGGGCGTTGTCGGGGGCGATGCCGCAGGCGCGCAGCAGATCGCCTACCGCGCGCTCGAACGCCGGCGCGTCGAAGCCGCCGCTGCGGGGAATGCCGACGTCGTCGGCACGGACGGGCGGCAGGGGGTCGTGGTCCTGTGGGTGCTCGGAACTCATGCGCTCGCTCGGGCAGGAAATCACCCGATGATACGCCGATCGGCACGCCGCGGCCGTGCGCGGCGGCCCGCTCCTCAGCCGAGGAAGACCGGGTCGGAGAACACCAGGGTGCCGTCCTTGCGCATCATCAGGTTGTCGGGATTGAGAATGTCGGGCATCACCTGATAGGCCTCGACGAAGTCCGCCAGTGCCTGCAACGCACGCTCGATGCTCTCGCCCACGCCGAGCGGATTGAGGGTCAGGTGGAAGAGGGCGATGCGGCCCATGTCCGCGCCGAGCTGAGCCCACTGCTCGCAGGCCGACCAGTAGAAGGCCGCCAGCCGCGCCGCGATCTCGGCTGCGGACGAGCCTTCCTCGAGCGGGTAGAGCCGCTCCATCTCGATCAGGTGCAGCGGGTAGCCCGAGCGGGCGCGGCCGATGATGCCGTGGTCGCGGTAGATGCGCGGGAAGTGCCGGCCGCGCGGGCGATCGTCGGCGGTGTAGAGAAAGTAGTCGGCGGGCGAGCTGGCAAGCTTGTAGACCCGCTCGCCGTCGCCCTTGTCGATGACGACGGAGTATTCTCCGCGGCCGATCTCCGGCCGCCCGTCGAGCAGCGGATGCGCGGGCACCGGATCGGGCAACAGCGCGGCCTCGCGTCCGAGACGAGTACGCATCTGCGTGATCCCGATCATGGCGAGGCCTCCGGAGAAGAATCAGGCCATGATATTGTAGCCCGCGTCGACGAAATGGACCCCGCCGCTGATCAGCCGGCCGGCATCCGACACCAGGAAGGCGGCGAGCGCGCCGACGTCCTCCGGCGTCACCAGGCGGTGCATCGGCGAGCGCTCCACCGCGGCGGCCATCAGGTGATCGAAGCCGGCGATGCCGGAGGCGGCGCGGGTCATCAGCGGGCCGGGCGACACCGCGTTGACGCGAATGTTCTTCTCGCCCAGCTCGGCGGCGAGGTAGCGGGTCGCCGCCTCCAGCGCGGCCTTGCACAGCCCCATCACGCCGTAGTGCGGGATCACCTTCTCCGAGCCGAGGTAGGTCATCGTCAGCAGCGCGCCGCCGCCGGCCTTCTCGAGCAGCGGCTCGGCCTTCTTCGCCAGGCGCACGAAGGAGTGGGTGGAGATGTCCATCGCCATCGCGAACCCGTCGGGCGAGCTGTCGACCACCCGGCCGTGAAGGTCGTCGCGCTTGGCGAAGGCCATGCTGTGGACCGCGAAGTCGAGCTTGCCGTGGCGGGCCTCGATCGCGGCGAACACCGCGTCCATGGTCTCCGGCCGGGTGACGTCCATCAGCAGCACGTCTTCCACGCCGAGGCGGCGCACCACCGGCTCGATGAAGGCGAGGGTCTTCTCATTCTGATAGGTGACGACCAGCTTGGCGCCGGCGTCGATGCAGGCTTCGGCGACGCCGGTGGAAATCGATTTTTCGTTGGCGATGCCGGTGATCAGGCCGACCTTGCCTTCGAGATTGACGATGGGGTTCATGCGTGCTCCGTTCTCGTGGATTGTGATGCTGCGGTGCGGCAGAACGGACAGGGTCGTGCCCTGTCCGTTCCACCCTATGGATCGGTGGGTTGCGGGGCCCCGCTGCCGACTGTTCTGGATTATATTGCGCATTGCAACATAAGTTCGTGCCGCCTTGCCGCGGCCTCTGTGGAAACGCACCGAAGATGACCCGCTACACCTATCTGTTCCTGGATTTCGACGGCGTCACCCATCCCTGGGGCGGGGTCGAGGATTTCCGTTCGCTGCCCCTCATCGAGGCGGTGCTGCGCGAGTACGAGGAGGCGCGCGTGGTCATCGCCTCCGACTGGCGCATGCTGTTCTCGCTGCCGCGGCTCAAGATGCGCTTCTCCGAGGACATCCGCCTGCGGATCGCCGGGGTCACGCCGCACCTGATGCCGGGCCGTGACGGCGAGCTCCAGGGCTTGCGCGAGCGCGAGGCGATGGCCTGGCTGGCGCACAACGCGCCAGGGCTCCAGCAGCCCGCCTGGTGTGCGCTCGACGACGCCCCCGGCAACTGGCCGACGCGCTCGCGCCTGGTGCTGACCGATTTCAAGCGCGGCTTCACCGACGAGGATGCCGAGGCCCTGCGGCGCATGCTGAGCGTCCTGCGCGGCAGCGCCCCGCTGAGCCCGAACTCGCACCAGGTCTCCCTGTGGGGCTGAGCCTGGCCCGCTGCGCCCTCGATTTGCCCCGGGGCGTGGTGCTCGGCACAATGGGCGCCCGATTCCTGCAAGGCCGCTGCCGATGACCCCGAGTACCGATTCCGTCCTGCCCGCCGATCCGATGCTCGCGCTGGCCTCCGCCGACATCCAGCGCCAGGCGGCGCGCATGGCGCAGGACGCCTTCGCCCGCGTGTTCAGGCTCAGCCTCGGCGAGGACGAGGGTGCGCGCGTGGCCGGCGTCGAGGCGTTGCGCGCCGCGCTCGCCAACTGGGCGCGGGCGGGTGCCGACGAGCAGGCGCAGGCGCTGCGGCTCGCCCTCCTGCTGGCGGGCATGGACCAGTGGGGCCTGGCGTGGAGCCGCGCCTTCGGACTGGTCGCGATCCCCGGCCTCAGCGAGCTGATCGGCGCGCTGCGCACCGCGCTCGAGCCGCAGGCCGAGGCGCGCTTCCTCGCTCAGTTCGAAGCCCTGTCGGCCGCCGAGCAGAACGCGATCGACTTCAAGGTCGAGCTCCGCCGCGCGATCCACCTCGGGCTGTGGCATTCCTCGATCGTCAGCGAGTCGGGCGACGAGGCGCTGCGTCTGGCAGGCGAGCTGGGCAGCCAGCTGCTCGCGCTGGTGCGCGAGATGCCGGTCGCCGGCTGGCGGCTGGTGGCCGATGCGCTCGCCTTCATCCAGATTCGCTGTCTCGCCGACGGCCTCGCGGCCGACGGCGTCGGCCGCGAGGCCACCCAGGCGCTGTTCGCCAGCCTCGCGCGCGAGCTGCCGGCCGACACGCGCGACCGGGTGATGGCGCACGCCACCCGCGCGGTGCTTGCCTGGCAGCAGGCCAGCCGGCCCCAGCCGGTGGTGCACTGAGGCGGCGGGATGGCGCTCAAGGCCACCATCTACAAGGCGTCGATCCAGGTCGCGGACATGGATCGCGGGCACTACGGCGACTACGCGCTGACCATCGCGCGCCATCCGTCGGAGACCGACGAGCGCATGATGGTGCGCCTGCTCGCCTTCGCGCTCTACGCCGACCCGGCGCTCGCCTCGGCCAAGGGGCTGTGCGTCGACGACGAGCCCGACCTCTGGCAGCGTGATCTCACCGGCGCGATCGAGCGCTGGATCGACGTCGGTCAGCCCGACGAGAAGTGGGTACGCAAGGCCTGCGGTCGCGCCGACGAGGTGGTGATCCTGAGTTACGGGCGCGCCGCCGGGGTGTGGTGGAGCGGGGTGCGCGACAAGCTCGCGCGCCAGAACAATCTGGTCGTGCTCAACATCGCACCCGAGGCGGCGCCCGAGCTCGCGCGCCTGACCGGGCGCAACATGCGGCTGCAGTTCACCATCCAGGACGGCCACGTGTTCGTCACCGACGGCAGCCACAGCGTCGCCATCGAGCCGCAGCGCTTGATGGCGCCGGCTGGACGCTGAGCCGGCGGGGCGCGGCGGCGCGATGAACTTCCTCGCTCACGCCTGGCTCGCCGGGCCGCTCGCCGCCGACCGCGTCGGCGGCATGATCGGCGATTTCGTCAAGGGCGGGCTGGCGCCGCCGCCGCCGGGCCTGACCGCCGAACTGGCCGAGGGCGTGAGGCTGCACCGCCTGATCGACAGCTTCGCCGACCGTCATTCCGCCTTCCAGCGCAGCCGGGCGCGGGTGAGCAGCGCGCGGCGGCGGGTGGGCGGCATCATGGTCGACATGTTCTACGACCATTTCCTCGCCCGCCACTGGGATCGTTTCAGCGCCGAGCCGCTGGCGGGCTTCACCGCCGCTCTGTACCGCGAGCTCCATGCCGGGGCGCAGGCCCTGCCGCCGTCCTTCCTGCCGGTGTTCGAGCGCATGGCGGCCGACGACTGGCTGGCCGGCTATCGCGAGGCCGAGCGGGTCGCCGACGCGCTCGACCGCATGGCGGTCCATCGCCTGCGCCGGCCCAATCCGCTGGCGGGCGCGGGCGAGGAGCTGGAACGCGACTATGCCGGCTTCGAGGCCGACTTTCTCGTCTTCCTGCCCGACGCCGAACGCTTCGCGGCCGCGGCAAGGGCGGCGCGCGGCGACGCCGGGCAAGGCTGACGCCCGCGCTCGAGGCGGGCGAGGGGGGTCAGGGTCGGTGATTCAGGCCGGCCACAGCGGCGGTTCCTCCATCGCCGCGACCTGCTCGCGCAGCTCGAGCACCCGGTCCTGCCAGTAATGCACGGTGTCGAACCAGGGGAAGGCGGCGGGGAAGGCGGGGTCGTGCCAGCGGCGGGCGAGCCAGGCGCTGTAGTGGATCAGGCGCAGGCTGCGCAAGGCCTCCACCAGATGCAGCTCGCGCGTCGGGAAGTCGACGAAATCCTCGTAGCCGGCGAGCACCTCGGCGAGCTGCGCCGCCTGCTCGTGGCGGTCGCCCGACAGCAGCATCCACAGGTCCTGGATCGCGGGGCCGTTGCGGGCGTCGTCGAAGTCGACGAACTGGGGGCCGCCGTGGCCGTCGTCGTCCGGCAGCCAGAGCACGTTGCCGAGGTGGCAGTCGCCATGCAGGCGCAGCACGGCGAAGTCGCCGGCGCGCGCGAAGGCGCGGCGTACGCCGTCCAGCGCGAGATCGACCGCGCTGCGCCAGGCGGGCAGCAGCTCGGGCGGGATGAAGTGGTGCGCGAGCAGCCAGTCGCGCGAGGCCTCGCCGAACTCGGCGATGCCGAGCGTCGGCCGCTGCGCGAAGCGGCGACGCCCGCCGACCGCGTGGATGCGGCCGATGAAGCGGCCGAGCCGCTCCAGGGTGCCGGGCCTCTCGAGTTCGGGTGCACGACCGCCCAGGCGGGGCGTGATCGCGTAGCGCAGGCCGTCGAACTTGATCAGCGGGTCACCGCCGATCGCCAGCGGCGCGGCGACCGGGATCTCCTCCTCCACCAGCTCGGCGAGGAAGGCGTGCTCCTCGCGGATCTGGGCGTCCCGCCAGCGCGCCGGGCGGTAGAACTTCACCACCCGCATCGGGCCGTCCTCGACACCGAACTGATACACCCGGTTCTCGTAGCTGTTGAGCGCGAGCAGGCGGCCGTCGGGGCGCTGGCCGGCGTGCTCGAGCGCGTCGAGGATGCGGTCGGGGGTCAGGCCGGCGAACGGCGTCTCGGACGGACCGGGGGCGCGCACCCGGCTCAGCCTTCCCAGCGCTTCTTCGGCTTGTCGGAGGCGTAGGGCGCGCGCTCGCCGCGGCGTTGATCGCCGCCGGCCCTGTCCGGGCCGCCGCCCGGTCGGCCGTAGCTTCCGGCCGGCTTGCCGTAGCCGCGCGGCTTGTCGGCGCCGCCGCCCCACTTGCCCGGGCCGCCCGCCGGCTTGTCGCCCCAGGCGGGGCGCTCGCCGTAATTGCGCGGGCCGCGTCGCTCCTGGTCGTGCTCGCGTCGCGGCGGCGCCTCGCGGCGGGCGTCGCCTCCCGCCTGGCCGCCTTCGCGGCGCGGGCGGCGCTCGGGCACGGCCGCGGCTTCGGCTTCGCTCAGCGGACGGATGTTGAGCGGGCACTGGCGCACCCGGGTGCGGCGCAGCGTGGCGAGCAGGTCATCGGGCAGGTCGGCGGGCAGCTCGACGGTGCTGAAATCGTCGAAGAGGTGGATCTGGCCGATGAACTTGCCCTCGATGCCGCCCTCGTTGGCGATTGCGCCGACGATCTCCTTCGGGCTCGCGCCCTGGTCGCGACCGACCTCGATCCGGTAGCGGACCAGCGCGCCGTCGGCGAAGGCGCGGCGGCGCTGCAGGATCTCGTCGCGGTTGGGGCGGGGCGCGCGCTCGCGTGGCGCGACGCCGCTGGTGAAGTGCTCGGGACGCGGCGGGCGGCCGCCGCTGATCGTCGGCGCGGTGGCGATGTCCCAGCCGCGGCCGGACTCCTCGATCTGCAGCGGACGTTCGCGCTGCGCCAGATAGGCGAGCGCGGCGGCGACTTCGTGCACATCGAGCTCGTTCTCCTCGATCAGGTTGTTCACCACGCCCATGTAGAAGCCGAGCTCCTCGCTGGCGACGGTTTCCACCACGAGGCGCTTGAACTGGGCCACGCGCAGGTTGGTGACCTCCTCGGTGCTCGGCAGCGCGATCGGCGTGATCGGCTGGCGGGTCGCGCGCTCGATCATCTTCAGCATGCGCGTCTCGCGCGGGGCGACGAACAGGATCGCCGCGCCCTCCCGGCCGGCGCGGCCGGTGCGGCCGATGCGGTGCACGTAGTCCTCGGCGGTGTGCGGCAGGTCGAAGTTGATGACGTAGGGCAGCTCGTCGATGTCGAGGCCGCGCGCGGCGACGTCGGTGGCGACGACGATGTCGAGCGCGCCGTTCTTCAGCTGCTCGATGACGCGCTCGCGCAGGCCCTGGGTCATGTCGCCGTTGAGCGCGGCGGCGGCGTAGCCGCGCGCGCTGAGCTTGTCGGCGATCTCGTCGGTGGCGAGCTTGGTGCGCACGAACACGATCGCGGCGTCGAAGCTTTCCTCGGCGTCGAGGATGCGGGTGAGCGCGTCGAGCTTGTCCACCCCGCGCACCAGCCAGTAGCGCTGGCTGATCCTCGCCACGGTCGCGGTGGCGGCGCGGATCTTGATCTCCTCCGGCTCGCGCAGGTGACGGTGCGCGACCTCGCGGATCACGACCGGCATCGTCGCCGAGAACAGGGCGGTCTGGCGGTCCGCCGGCGTGTGCTCGAGGATCCACTCGACGTCGTCGATGAAGCCCATGCGCAGCATCTCGTCGGCCTCGTCGAGCACCAGGCTGCGCAGGCCGTCGAGCTTGAGGCTGCCGCGCTCGAGGTGGTCCATGATCCGTCCCGGCGTGCCGACCACGACCTGTGCCCCGCGCGAGAGCTGGCGCAGCTGCACCACCATGCTCTGGCCGCCGTACACCGGCAACACGTTGAAGCCCTGCAGGTTGTGGGCGTACTTGGTGAAGGCTTCGGCGACCTGGATCGCCAGTTCGCGCGTCGGCGTCAGCACCAGCACCTGAGGATTGCGGTCGGTCAGATCGAGCCGGGCCAGCATCGGCAGGGCGAAGGCCGCCGTCTTGCCGGTGCCGGTCTGGGCCTCGCCGAGCAGGTCGCGGCCGGCGAGCAGGTGCGGGATGCAGGCGGCCTGGATCGGCGACGGGGTCTCATAGCCGACCGCGGCGAGCGCGGAGAGCAGGGTGTCGGGCAGGCCGAGGTCGGCGAAGCTGGCAGTGGGTTCGGTCATTTCGGGGGTCCGGCAGAGGGGCGAATGCGCCAATGATACGGCGCCGGAAAAAGAAAACGCGGCACAGGGGCCGCGAAATGAAAAACGCGGCCTGCAGGCCGCGTTATCCGATTCAGCTTGGGCTGAAGCTCAGAGCGGGCGGATGTTGGCCGCCTGCAGGCCCTTCGGGCCGTTCTTGACTTCGAATTCCACGCGCTGGTTTTCGGCCAGGCTGCGGAAGCCCTTGCCCTGGATTTCCGAGAAGTGGGCGAACAGGTCGTCACCACCGTTTTCCGGGGTGATGAAGCCGAAGCCCTTGGCGTCGTTGAACCACTTGACGGTACCGGTTTGAGTGCTCATTTTTGCGTTCCATGTATAAGAAAATTGGGCCGGAGCCCGGGGTGCAGGAACGATCAAGAAACGTAATCAGGGGAATCACACCGGCACGCCACCGGGGTACGGAAGCGCTCTGGCAAACCACCAGGACAACCACTGCTTGAATCGACTGCAGGCGCAAGATACACGGTTCTGCTGCGTAGTGGAAATTTATTTGATGGGATAATGCGAGCCCTCCCCGAGTACTGGAACGCACATGCCCATTCAGTGGTTTCCCGGCCACATGGCCTCCGCGCGCAAGAAGGCCGCCGAGGCGCTCGCGGCGATCGACGTCGTCATCGAGGTGACCGACGCGCGGCTGCCCGAGGCGAGCAGCAACCCGATGATCGACGAGCTGCGCCGCTTCCGTAACCGCCCCTGTCTGAAGCTGCTGAACAAGGCCGACCTCGCCGACCCGGTGGCGACCCGGGCCTGGATGGAGCACTACAACCGCCAGCCGGGCGTCCGCGCGGTCGCGATCACCGCCAGGAACGCGGCCGAGGTGGCGCGCATCCCGGCCCTGTGCCGCCAGCTCGCGCCGCATCGCGACGACGGCGTCAAGCCGCTGCGGATGATGATCATGGGCATCCCCAACGTCGGCAAGTCCACCCTGATGAATGCGCTGCTCAAGCGCAAGGTGGCGAAGGTGGGCGACGAGCCGGCGGTGACCAAGCACCAGCAGACCGTGGACCTCGGGCCGGGCATGACGCTGACCGACACGCCGGGGATGATGTGGCCGAAGATCGCCTACGACGCCGACGGCTACATGCTCGCCGCCAGCCACGCGATCGGCCGCAATGCGGTGATCGACGAGGAGGTCGCCGCCTTCCTCGGCGCCATCCTGCTGGCGCGCTATCCGGCGCTGCTCGCCGCGCGCTACCGGATCGAGCCGGCGGGGCTCGACGGTCCGGCGCTGCTCGAGGCGGTCGCGCGTCGCCGCGGTTGCCTGATCAAGGGCGGCGGGCTCGACCTCGAGAAGGCAGCGCTGATCCTGCTGGTCGATTACCGCAGCGGCGCGCTCGGCCGCATCAGTCTCGAGACGCCTGAGACGCGGGCCGCGATGATCGCCGCCGCGCAGTCGGCGAGCGCCGCCGGCGAGCCCGAATCCGACCAGGCGCTCGACGACGATGACGCGTGAGGCCCGCCGCGGCCTTCCGGCCAGCCGGTCGACCGCCTGCGCGCGCCAGAGCTGACCGCCTCAGCGGCTCTCTGCCGCCGGCGCGATCTCGAGCCAGGGTTTCCACTGCCCGCAGGCGTTGCGCGGCCCGCGCAGCGAACCGTGCCAGGGGCCTTCGTTGCAGCGGCCGAGCGTGTTCGCCGGGTCGAGCTCGATCGCGACGCCATCGGCTCCCAGGCGGCGCACTCCGCCCCAGCGCTCGCAGCTTGGGCAGCGGCGCGGCGCGGCCAGTTCGACGGAGGTTGGAGGGCTCATCGGCGGTTGGGGAAGAAGCAGGTGAGGGTGCGCAGGAAAGAGACGGCCTGGAGGGCGCGCGAGCCTCGACGCGGCCAAGCGGGCCGATCATAGCGGCCCCGCGGGTCTTGTGCGAGCGCTCCGGGCGACGGCCGGCGCGGGGGCCTTTGCTATCATCATCGGCATGAAGAATTCGCGATCACGCTTCGTCGACGTGCGCGGACTGCGCTACCACCTGCGCGAGTGGGGCGCGCCGGGCGCCGACAAGCTCTTCCTGCTCCACGGCTGGATGGACGCCTCGCCCTCCTTCCAGTTCCTGGTCGACGCGCTCACCCGCGACTGGCACGTCATCGCGCCCGACTGGCGCGGCTTCGGCCGCAGCGAGTGGCGCGGCGACTGCTACTGGTTTCCGGACTACCTCGCCGACCTCGACGCCATCCTCGCCGCCGAGTCGCCCGCGGCGCCGGCGCGCCTCGTCGGCCACAGCATGGGCGGAAACGTCGCCCTGTTGTACGCCGGGGTGCGTCCGGCGCGGGTGGCGGCGGCGGTCTCGCTCGACGCCTTCGGCCTGGTCGACCGCGCGGCCGCGCAGGCCCCCGACCGCTACGCGCAGTGGCTCGATGAGTTGGCGGCGCCGGCCGTCTTCCGCGCGTATGCCGACCCCGCCGCGCTCGCCGCCCGCCTGCAGCGCGACAACCCCCGGCTGGCCGCGGTGCGCGCCGCGTGGCTGGCGGAGAACCTCGGCGTGCACACCGCGGACGGCTTTCGCATCGCCGGCGATCCGGCCCATCGGCGGGTCAATCCGGTGCTCTACCGGCGCGCCGAGGCCGAGGCCTGCTGGCGGCGGATCGTGGCGCCGGTGCTGTGGATCGAGCCCGAGCAGGACGCGCTGCGTCGCCGCCTGGGGGTGTCGGACGCGGCCCACGAGGCGGCGCGGGCGTGCTTCGCCAGGCTGCAGGTGGAGCGCGTCGCCGATGCGGGGCACAACCTTCATCACGACCAGCCCGCGGTGGTGGCGGGGATCATCGAACGCTTCCTGATGTCGAATCAAAGCGCGCTCTGTCCGGACAGCGAAGCATGAACGTCGACCTGCACAGCCATTCCACCGTTTCCGACGGCTGGCTCACGCCAGCGGCCCTGGTGCGCCGTGCGCACGCGAACGGCGTCGAGTTGCTGGCGCTGACCGATCACGACGAACTCGGCGGTCTCGCGGAGGCCGCGGCGGAGGCGGCGGCTTGCGGCATCGGCTTCGTGCCCGGGGTCGAGATCTCGGTGAGCTTCGTCGGCGAGACGATCCACATCGTCGGCCTCGGCGTGGATTGCAGCGATCGCGGCCTGGTCGAAGGCCTGCAGTCGGTGCGCGCCGGTCGCGAGGCGCGGGCGCGGCGCATGAGCGAGGCGCTGGAGAGGGTGGGCATCGTCGGTGCCTTCGAGGGTGCGCGTCGCTTTGCCGGCAATCCGGCGATGGTCGGGCGCGCTCACTTCGCCCGCTTCCTGGTCGCGAGCGGGCTCATGCCCGACGTGCGCACCGTGTTCGATCATTACCTTGCGCGCGGCAAGCCCGGCTTCGTGCCGCACGAGTGGGCGAGCCTGGAGGAAGCGGTGGGCTGGATCCGCGGCGCCGGCGGCGTGGCGGTGGTGGCCCATCCGGCGCGCTACCGCCTGTCGGGGGCGGACATGTCGACGCTGTTCGAGCGCTTCGTCGCCGCCGGCGGCGAGGCGGTGGAGGTGGTGTCGGGCGCGCACTCCGAAGCCGAAATGCACCGCTTCGCCACCGTCGCCCGTCAGCGCGGCCTGCTCGCCTCGCGCGCCTCGGATTTCCATGGCGAGCAGGAGAGCCCGGTGGACATCGGGCGCTGTAATCCGCTGCCGCCCGACCTCGTGCCGGTGTGGTCACGCTTCGTCTGAGCCTGTCCGCCCGCGCCCGCGCCCGCGCCCCGATCGCCAACCCTGATCCAATCATCAACGAGCCCCACAATGGCCCAGTTCTTTTCCGTCCATCCCGAACAGCCGCAGCCGCGGTTGATCGCCCAGGCCGCGCAGATCATGCGCAAGGGCGGCCTCGTCGCGCTGCCCACCGACTCCGCCTACGCGCTCGCGTGCTCCATGGGCGACGCCGAGGTGCTCGAGCGCATCCGGCGCCTCCGGCAGGTCGACGCACGCCACCATTTCACCCTGATGTGTCGGGATCTGTCCGAGATCGCCACCTATGCGCGGGTCGACAACACCCAGTACCGGCTGCTCAAGGCGACCACCCCGGGTCCCTACACCTTCATCCTCGAGGGCACTAAGGAGCTGCCGCGCCGGGTGCTGCACCCGAAGCGCAAGACGATCGGCCTGCGCGTGCCGGAGCACGCGGTGGTGTCGGCGCTGCTCGCCGAGCTCGACGAGCCGATGCTGACCTCGACCCTGCTGCTGCCCGGGGAGGACCTGCCGCTCACCGATCCCGAGGAAATCCGCGAGCGGCTCGAGAAGCAGGTGGACCTGGTGATCGAGGCCGGCTTCTGCGGGCCGGAGGCGACGACCGTGATCGACCTCACCGGCGGCGCCCCGGTGCTGGTGCGGGCTGGGCGCGGCGATCTCAGGCCCTTCGGCCTCGAGGCGGAGTGAGCGCGCCGCGCTCTGATAGAATGGCGCGTTATTCTCAGACGCTGACATGGACTCGCTGATCCCCACCCTGGCCATCTGGGCCCTGCCGGTGCTGCTCGCCATCACCCTGCACGAAGCGGCGCACGGTTACGTGGCGAGGCATTTCGGCGATCCCACTGCCCATCTCGCCGGCCGCATCACGCTCAATCCGCTGCGCCACATCGATCCGGTCGGCACCGTGCTGGTGCCTGCAAGCATCCTCGCCCTGAGCTCGCTGTTCGGCGGCGGCGGCATCCTGTTCGGCTGGGCCAAGCCGGTGCCGGTGAATTTCTCCCGGCTGCGCAATCCGAAGGCCGACATGCTGTGGGTGGCTGCCGCCGGCCCCTTCACCAACCTGGTGATGGCGATCGGCTGGGCGCTCGTGTTCAAGATGGCGGCGACGCTGCAGCCGGGCGACCTCACCTTGCCGATGCTCAAGATGGCCGACGCCGGGATGCAGATCAACGCGGTGCTGATGATCCTGAACCTGCTGCCGCTGCCGCCGCTCGACGGCGGCCGCATCGCGGTGAGCCTGCTGCCGAACCGGCTCGCCTGGCGCTTCGCCCAGATCGAGCCCTACGGCTTCCCGATCCTGCTGGTGCTGCTGTTCACCGGGCTGCTCGGGGCGATCCTGTGGCCGCTGATCGCCGGCTTCCGCTTCCTGCTGTCGATGCTGTTCGGCTTCTGATCGGTGATGGACGTGCGGCGATCCAGCGCTCGAGTGGTGGGGCGATCGTGAGCGAACAGCTCGAACGCGCGCCCATCGAGGCCCCGGTGATGGCCGACGCGGTCGCGCGCCTGTACGGCGAGCCGATGCTCGAGCTGCCGAAAGACCTGTATATTCCGCCCGACGCGCTGCAGGTCATCCTCGAGGCCTTCGAAGGGCCGCTCGACCTGCTGCTGTACCTGATCCGCCGGGCCAACCTCAACGTCCTCGACATCCCGATGGCGCCGCTCACCGCGCAGTACCTCGAGTACGTCGAGGCGATGCGCGCGAGCAACCTCGAACTGGCGGCCGAGTACCTGCTGATGGCGGCGATGCTGCTCGAGATCAAGTCGCGCATGCTGCTGCCGCGCCCGCCGCGGGAGTCGGCCGAAGAGGAGGATCCGCGCGCCGAGCTGGTGCGCCGGCTGCTCGAGTACGAGCAGACCAAGCTCGCCGCCGCCCAGCTCGACGGCCTGCCGCGCGCCGAGCGCGACTTCGAGTGGGTGAGCGTGTTCGTCGCCGAGAAGCTCGTGGAGCGCCTGCCGGAGGTCAGCCTGCACGATCTGCAGCTGGCCTGGCTGCGGATCATGAAGAAGGCCAGGCTGAACCAGAGCCACCGCGTGGGGCGCGAGCAGCTGTCGGTGCGCGAGCACATGACGTCCATCCTGCGCAAGCTGTCGGACGGCGGCTTCGTCCCCTTCGACGCGCTGTTCGAGGTCGAGCTCGGGCCGCCCGGCCTGGTGGTGAGTTTTCTCGCCGTGCTCGAACTGGTGAAGGAAAGGCTGGTCGATGTGACCCAGAACGAGGCGTTCGCGCCGATCTACGTGAAGCTCGCCGAGGGTGGCCGGGACGATGGCTGAGGCCGGCACGCCGCTGCACCTGCAGCGCATCCTCGAGGCGGCGCTGCTGGCGGCGCCGGCGCCGCTGCCGGTGGCGCAGCTGCGCCGGCTGTTCGACGAGGATCCGGGTTCCGACCTGGTGCGTCGCCTGCTCGACGAGCTGCGCGCCGAATGGCAGGCGGCGGGGCGCGGCGTCGAGCTCGTTCAGCTGGCGAGCGGCTGGCGCTTCCAGACCCGGCCCGAGTACCAGGTCTATCTGGATCGTCTGAAAGAGGAGAAGTCGCCGCGCTATTCGCGGGCGGTGATGGAAACGCTGGCGATCATCGCCTACCGCCAGCCGGTGACGCGCGGCGACATCGAGGACATCCGCGGGGTGGCGGTCTCGCCCAATATCCTGAAGACACTCGAAGCGCGCGGCTGGATCGACATCGTCGGCCACCGCGACACCCCGGGGCGGCCGGCGCTGTTCGCCACCACCCGGCGCTTTCTCGACGAAATGGGCCTGCGCAGCCTCACCGAGCTGCCTGCGCTGACCGAAATTGAAAGGATCATGGATCTTGTCGACACCACACAAATCGAAGCGTCCGCTCCGTCCGCCCCAGAAGAAGACTGAGCCCGGCGCGCGCGAGGAGCGCGGCGG
>JRYI01001618.1_pt2 | contig 44455 bp, 45 predicted proteins | sample 235361 | NCBI WGS metagenome assembly JRYI01 (sample SAMN03074212, study PRJNA261471) | activated sludge metagenome | biome: Common Effluent Treatment Plant; feature: Wastewater; material: Activated sludge; isolation source: activated biomass in a lab-scale reactor treating industrial wastewater at...
CGTCGAGGCGGCGGCAGAAGTGCTCTTCAACGATCCGCACGCCGTCGTAAAGATCGATTGTGCTGAGTTCCAACACTCTCACGAGATCGCAAAACTCATCGGTTCGCCTCCGGGATATCTCGGCCATCGCGAAACCTCGCCGATGCTCACGCAGGAGAATATCGATAAGGCTCACACCGAAGAGAACAAGCTCACGTTCGTCCTCTTTGATGAGATCGAGAAGGCATCCGATTCTCTCTGGCAGCTTCTGCTCGGCATTCTCGACAAGGCAACTTTAACGCTGGGCGATAATCGCCGCGTAGATTTTTCGAAGACCGTTGTCATAATGACGTCGAATCTCGGTGCACGCGAAATGTCCGAGATGATCTCCGGCGGCATCGGGTTTGCCCCGACGAAACAGGACAAAGCAAAAGAAGATAACGAGATCGACACAAAGATCTACCGGACAGCACTCGAGGCCGCGAAACGAAAATTCTCGCCCGAGTTCATGAACCGCATTGATAAGGTAGTCGTCTTCCGAAGCCTGAAAGAACATCATCTTCGTCAGATCCTCGACATCGAGCTCGCCGCCGTTCAGGACCGCATCACGGAATCGGCCGGCACGAAGTTCATCTTCGAGTGTTCCGAGACGGCGAAAGAGTTCTTGCTTAACGAAGGCATCGATCTTAAGTACGGAGCCCGCCACCTCAAACGTGCGATCGAACGATATCTCGTGTATCCGCTTTCGAATCTTGTTGCGACGGAACAGTTGGAAACGGGCGATCTGGTGTTGGTCGACTTTGATGCGGAGAAGGCCGGACTGATCTTTACGAAGCAGTCGGGCAAAATGATCATCGCCGAACCGGAAGAAGAGCGGGACATTGACCTCACACCGCTCGTAAGCGCCGATGGTGTCGGTGTTCCTCTTCCGTCGGTGGCTGCGGCTCCGCAAATGAGCCGTTCGAAGGACGGTGATGATACTCAGGAAGCGTAGCTCTTAGTATTTGGACTTCTCTCCAACCAGGCAATAGGCGGCTCCGAAACGAGCCGCCATTTTTCGGCCCTTACACTCACATACGTTATACCGTATATGTTGCTCTTAGGGTCATTTATAGATCGATCGCGTCCAACGCGGACCGGACGTCAGCCCTGATATCCTCGATATCCTCGACCCCGACCGAGACGCGTATCAATCCATCACCGATGCCGGCCGCCTTTCGTTCTTCAGGTGACAGCGTCGCATGGGTCATCGAGGCGGAATGTTGCACGATCGACTCAACACCGCCGAGCGAAGTCGCTAAAGCACACAGTTTCACTGAGTTGACGAACGATCGGCCGCGTTCCAGCGTGCCGAGGTCGAAAGAGATCATTCCGCCGAACCCCGGCGACATCTGCCTTTTTGCTATCTCATGGTTTTGATGCGAGGCAAGGCCGGGATAATAGACCTTTTCCACACGCTTGTCGCTCTCTAACATATTCGCTAAGGCGTATGCGTTAGAATTATGTCTCTCCATCCTTAGGGCGAACGTTCTTATCCCGCGGAGGGCAAGCCAAGCGACTTGGGGAGCAATGTTGCCGCCAAAGAGTCGAGCACCTTTCTGACGAGCCGCTTCCAGCAGATCCGATCGGCCGGCCAAAAGCCCGGCCGTCAGGTCGCTGTGCCCACCGATATACTTTGTTGCACTGTGGGCAACGATATCGATCCCAAGATCGAGCGGCCGCTGGTTAAAAGGCGTGGCAAATGTATTGTCAGCGAGAGTGACAATTCCCAGCCGCTTTGCCGCCTCGGCTACGGCGGCCAGGTCCGTTATCTGAAGTATCGGATTTGATGGCGTCTCGATCAGAAAGAGCTTGGTGTTGTTCTTGGCCGCGGCCTCGTAGGCAGACGCGTCGGCGGTATCGACAAAGATGGTCTCGACACCGAATTCGGACCGCAGAAAGCTCAGCAGATGCTGGGTTGTCGAATATCCCGACCTCGGTGCAACGAGGCTCTCGCCCGTCTTCACATTGGTCAGGATCGCGGCGGAGATAGCTGCCATCCCCGAGGCAAAAGCCAGCCCTTCACCCGCATTCTCAAGTTCCGCGATCGCCTTCTCGAGTGCGGCGGTGGTCGGGTTCCCGATCCTGCCGTAATAAAATCCCGGCTTGATCTCGTTGTGTATCTCCGCCGCTTCGTCCGCGTTGGCGAAAGCATAAACAGACGCATTATAGACCGGCATTGACAGCGAACCGTGATTCTCGGTACTGTCGAGCCCGGCGTGAACGGCTTTTGTGAATATCGAAGTCTTGCTCATGGTAAAAAATATACGGTTGCAATTACATATATGGCAGAGATAATATGTAACAGATGGAGGCCTTCATGCGATGACGAACAAAAATGACGTTGCTCTTTGCTCTCTGTTCTTGGCACTTTCAGACCCTACGCGATTGAAACTCCTTCGTTTGATGGCCGACGGAGAAAGGTCTGTCGGCTATCTCGCGGAAAAGCTTGGCGAGAGTCAGCCCAAAGTATCACGTCATCTCGCCTTCCTTCGTGACCACGACGTCGTCTCAGCACGTCGTGACGGTAAACATATCTACTATCACATAAATGTTGCGACGCCAGAAGCCTGCTCCGTTCTATCCGTCATCACGGGAGAGTCGGGAACTCCGGCCCAGCAACAGACATCGACAGAGCAGACACCATACATACGACGTGCCGTATATGATAAAATCGAGGACGAGATGCCGATCTATTTGCTCTAGGCGTCATCAAGCAAATAGCATGAAAGGAACTCCATATTCCCTTCGGCCCCAAGTATGGGCGATGCGATCGTCCCTATTATTCTAAACCCCAGGCTTTCCGCGCAGGAATTAACCTCTTTGACGACGCGTTCATGTTTTTCCGCCTCGCGGACTATACCGCCCTTGCCGACCTCGCCCTTGCCGACCTCGAATTGCGGCTTTATAAGCACAACGGCCTGCCCGTCCGGCTTCAACAAAGTCGGGAAGACGGGAAGGATCTTGCGAGCCGAGATAAATGACACGTCCATCACGATGAGATCGAATGCTGTCCCGCCGAGTTCAGCAAGCGTTATCTCGCGGGCATTCGTATTTTCGAGGACCTCGACGCGTTCGTCGCTGCGCAAACGCCAATCAAGCTGATTCGTCCCGCTGTCAACGGCGACGACCCTCGCGGCTCCATTCTGCAAAAGGCAATCGGTAAATCCGCCGGTCGAAGAGCCGATATCGAGGCAATTCCAGCCTTTTGGTTCGATCCCAAAGTGCGTGAGGGCTGCCTCGAGTTTCAATCCGCCGCGACCTACATAACGCATCGTGGCGGCTTCTTTTAGGCGTATGACGGCGTCGGAGGCGACCTTTTCAGACGGCTTTTCGACCCTTCGATCATTGACGAGAACGACGCCTGCCATCACAAGGGCCTGAGCCTTCGTTCTCGAATCGGCAAGGCCGCGTTCGGTGAGCAAAATGTCGATCCTTTCCTTAAGCATCAGGTGTAGGCAGCTAATGGAGATTCTACCGCAACTTTCGTATCAAGCTAGTTGGCGTGATAAATTTAAGGTAAGGAAATGGAACGATCGCCCTCGGCATTTGTTCGTTACGCGTGGTTTACGCTCGCCTACAACGTCCTCGTCATTCTGTGGGGCGTCTTTTTGCGTGCGTCGAAATCGGGCGACGGATGCGGCCAGCATTGGCTGACCTGCAATGGAGAAGTTATTCCAAGTGCTCCGGAATTGAAGGCCGTGATCGAGTATTCGCATCGAATGATGAGTGCGATAGACGGCATCGTGGTACTCGCTCTTTTCGTGTGGGCGTTGGTGCTTTGGCGGCAGAACCGGACCGAGCAGTCACGCTCGACATTCTTTTTGACAGCCGGCGGAATGTTCTTTGTTATCACCGAAGCCCTTGTCGGAGCCGGCCTGGTGCTTACCGGCAACACTGCCGAGAATCTGACGGCCGCACGTCCTTTTTGGATGGCGGGACACCTGATAAATACGTTCATTTTGCTCGGCTTTCTTGCGCTTGCGGCACGGCGGGCAGCGGGTGGTTCACGCCTTAGCTTTAGGATCGGAGCAAAGCCGCTGTTGATGCTCGGCCTGTGCCTTACGGGAATCCTCGTGGTCGGAACGAGCGGATCGGTTGCGGCTCTCGCAAATATGCTCTTTCCGAGTAAGAGTTTACTCGGCGGCCTGGAGCAGGATTTTTCTTCGGATTCGAACGTTCTCGTTCTTCTTCGTCCGCTGCATCCGCTAATTTCGATCGGGACGATCATTTTCCTCATTTTTGCTGCCGATTGGTTCAAACGAGCCTTTCGGGGCGATCGGGATGTGACGCTCTGGGCAAAGCGGCTGTCTTGGCTCGCCATCATTCAATTCTTTTTCGGAACCCTTACTTTGCTGACTCATATGCCTATGCTTATGCAGATCGGGCATCTGCTCCTAGCGGACCTAATTTGGATCAGTTTCGTGATCCTCGCCGCAAACACTTTGTCGCCGCAGACGGTTACGCTAAAATCTGCAACAAGGGTGCTCGAAGCGACGTAAAGCATTGTTGCCTGAGGCTCCTGCGGGGTCTTGCCGCACGCTCCCTGATCTTTATGCAGCGACGGATACTTATCATCGACGACCACGACGATCTCGCGAGTGCTCTCGGCGAGGTCTTTTCACACGTCGGGCATGAAGTGCGTTGCCTTGGAAGCCGTGCGGAAGCAATAGAGCTTGGGCCGCTCGAGACGTTCGACGTTGTGATCTCTGATCTAGATGTGAGTTCCGCTCCCGGATCTGCTCCAACTGATTGTGGTGTTGCCCGGTGCCTTCCGAACCCGACCTTTGCCGAAGGTATCGACCGTCTCAAGGTATTCAAGCTTTGTGCGGCCCTTTTCCGGCAGGAAGACTTCGTCGAGGACGAGCTTCGGCAGATCGTCGCGACCGTACTCGATTACAAGATCCGCTTTGTCGATAAGGAAGATGACGTGCAAAAGCTTGTCGAGCACATCGAATTCGAACTGCCGAGCGTAATTTCCCTGATGCACATCGTTCTCGAATACCTGATGAAGCGCGTCGAGAAAGTTGGTGTCGTAAAGCCGGAACGATCCAACCTTTTTGTCGCCCTTGACGAGGCATTTGTGAACGCCGTAAAGCACGGGAACAAATTCGACACGACAAAGATCGTGCGTATCGCTGCCGAGATCTCGCCTGCGGAGGCAAAATTTACCGTCGAGGACGAAGGCGACGGCTTTGATGTCAACACGATCCCCGATCCGCTCGACCCGCAGAATCTATTCAAAACAAGCGGCCGCGGCGTCCTTTTCATCTACAACATAATGGACGAGGTCAAATACAATGACCGCGGCAACCGCCTGACAATGGTGAAAAAAGCGGTAGATCCGACAGATGCGGCAACTTGATATATGGGACTATATACGGTGACGATCGAAGAAGACGGTGGGATCGTAGTTCCTCCTGGAGTGCTTGCCAAAATGGGCATTAACGACGGCGGCACTGTGGTAATCGAAGAAATTGACGGACAGCTAGTTATTCGCCGGGATGACAGCGTTTCGGACGAGACGTCTTCGAAATGAAAGTCACTATCGCGCAGATCAACACTACGAACGGCGATGTCGCGGGAAACACCGCGAAGATCGTCGCGGCGATCGAAAAGGCGAAGACGCAGGGTTCGGACCTCGTCGTCTTTCCCGAGGTCGCAACGCACGGCTACACATCGCAGGATTGGTTCCAGGATCGCGACATCGTTGCCCGCGTTGGAGAACCGCTAGCGGACATCATTGCCGCAACGAGAGGAATCACCGCGATCGTCGGCACAGTGCGGCAAAATGAAGATAACGACGGCCGCAGGCTTTACAATTCCGCTGCCGTGATCTCGAACGGCGAACTTCTTGGCTTTGCCGATAAATCGCTCCTTCCCGAGTATGACGTTTTTGACGATCCGCGTTGGTTCGAGCCTGCCGAATCAGGCACGCATCGCCTTTTCAACGTGAATGGCAAGAAGGTCGGTGTCGTCGTCTGCGAAGATTTTTGGAACGACAAGACGTTCTGGAAAGACCGTCTTTACGAGACCGATCCGACCGACGAAGTGATCTCGCTCGGTGCCGAGGTGCTCGTCTCGATCAACGCATCGCCCTACAACAAAGGAAAGATCCGGCTTCGCTGCGACATGGTCGCACATCGCGCAAAGCTGCAAAAGATCCCGATCGTCTTTGTGAATCTCGTCGGCGGCAACGACGGGATCGTTTTCGACGGAGCGAGTCTCATCGCTGATGAAGAAGGCGACATCATCCTGCAGGCTCCTGCTTTCGAAGAATTTGTCGAGACGGTCGAACTGGATGTTCGCAAGCCCGACGCACGCGGCATCACCGGCGGCGAGATCCGCTCGATCCACAACGCGTTGGTTCTGGGCATTCGCGATTACGCCCGCAAGAACGGCTTTGAGAAGGCTCTGCTCGGTCTTTCCGGCGGGATGGACTCGGCGCTCGTCGCGGCACTCGCAACCGAGGCTCTCGGCCCTGAGAACGTGCTCTGCGTGATGATGCCGTCGCCGTATTCGTCCGAAGGAAGCATCTCGGACAGCGTCGAGCTTGTCGCGAACCTCGGCTGCGAATCGCGGACGGAACCGATCTCCGAAGCGTTCGAGCTGCTCGCAAAACAGCTTCATCTCGACAAACCGACGCGCGGAGGCGAATCGCTCGCCGCCGAAAATATGCAGTCGCGGCTTCGCGGCCTCATTCTGATGGCGATCTCGAACGCCGAGAAACGTCTCCTGCTTTCGACCGGTAACAAGAGCGAACTCGCCGTCGGTTACTGCACGCTTTACGGCGACACGAATGGCGGCCTCGCGGTGCTCGGCGATGTGTTAAAGACGGAAGTGTGGGCGATCGCACGCGAGTTGAACGAACGTGCCGGTCGCGAGATAATTCCCGTTCGCATCATCGAAAAGCCGCCTTCTGCCGAACTCGCACCGAACCAGAAGGACGAGGACAGCCTGCCGCCGTATCCCGTTATGGATCCGATCCTCGAAATGTATTTTGAGCAAAAGGCTTCGCCCGAAGAGATCGTCGCCGCGGGCCACGACCGCGATCGCGTCTATTGGATCCTCAACAAGGTCGAGCACCCCGCTAACGAATTCAAACGCCGGCAGCTCCCGCCGACCATCATCGTCTCAAAGAACGCCATCGGCGTCGGCCGCCGCCGCCCCATCACACATAAATATCGGCGATAACAGGAACGGAGAATCTCTTGCGGGAGGTGAAAAATGGACAAGCGTATTCTGCTGATTGTGTCGACAGTTGTCATTGGCGTCGTAACGGGTATGGCTCAGACGGCTAAAGTGCATATTAAAGATTTCCGTATCGACGATAAGCCGATTGACTGCGAGATCAAACTGGAATTGAAGGTCGACGGAAAGGTATTCAAGCCCGCTGTCGAGAACGGAACGTTTATTGTGCCGAATGCCGTCAAGGATGCGAAGAACGTTGTTGCGACAGTTGGATGCAACTCATATTGCCTGACCTTTCCTGGACTCCGTTGGAAGAACTTCTACGCAGACGGTCGCGAATACTTTTGGCAGGCCGGAATCGACAGGTATCCGTTCACGGAGGTAAGTCCTCCGCCAAAAGCTGTTAACTTAATAAGAGAAGCTCACTACCTTCGATTTGAACCTTACGGACTAGTTGGAATTCAATCGGTGATCTACATCAAGAAATAGTTGCACGTTGAGTATGCATGGCAGGAAGGTCTTATCACGGCGGTGCAGAGTTACACTTACGACGGACTGAATCGGCTAAAGAGTGCGGTCGAGAACGTCACGCCCACGGGCGGCACCGCATCGCAATCTTGGAAGCAGACGCTTACGTTCGACCGATACGGCAATCGGCGCTTTGATGAGGCGAATACGACGATGCTTGCGCCGGGTTGTCAGGAGGCAGTGTGCAACAGGGGTCGCGAAGGATGGAGCCAAAATGAGAGGACTTTTAATGCGAAAACTAATTGTGACACCGCTCACTGCATTTGCCTTGGGCTTTCTCCTGACGGTCGCTGGGCACTCACAAACCTGCGAGGTGCATCCTACAAAGGTTATTATTCCGAATTACCCGGCCGTCGCTCTTGCACTTAAGGAGGAAGGAACGGTAACAGCGGAAGCGACTATAGGTAGGACTGGTGACGTACTGTCGACCAGAATTGTCACTGGAGCCAAATGGTTGGGCAAGACCACTGCGCTAGTGCTTGAAGCGTGGGAATTTTCCGAGTCTACTGATTTGAGAAGACTGTGCGATGTTCGGAGGACCACTATTACCTTTAGGTACACACGCTTGCCTAGCGATACCAAAAGAAGCGTAGCAACTCTATCCTTTTTCAAGTTTCCGAACTTGGTAGAGGTGAAATATATCGAAATTGAGGTCACGATTGACCCTTCGACCGATCCTTGACGACATATCTCTTGAGCCTGCGCATATTCACCAGGATGGAAGCTACGTCGTGGTGAAAGACGCGAAAGTGAGTTACCTGACAGCAGATCACCTCGGCAGCCCGCGTGTGGGGAAGACAAGTCAATGAAATTACCGGAATACTGTCCGATTCCCGTTTGGATTCAAATCGTGCTGTTAATATTCGTGGTATTCGCCATGGGTTGTAACCATCCACGGGCTGCCGTCGAACCTACAGGTGAGCATAACGAGATCGCGACGGCCCATCGGGAGCAAACGTCATCGGCAATGCCGCACAATTTCGATAGGCGAATTAAAAAGGCATCAGGATGGTTTCGCTTTCTTCGAGCCTCTTATATTGAAAAGCAGCCGAGCAGATCCAATGACACATGGGATCGAATAACCGTATCAAGATTCACGCCAAAGAAAAATCTGCGTGCCGGACTCGTTTGTCCTTCGGACGTCAATCCAAGATTCCTTACCTTCTGTGAAAGGCCGCAGATCTTTGGCCCGGAGACGTTGGTCACGGAAATTACTGTTTCGGAAGTCGATAATATCCCGTTTTCACTTATGCTGAATCTCGCGCAAGGTTCTGCAGACGCGACCGGCTCAACAATACTAGTGCGCATCAGAGATGAGGATGGCGATGGCGTGTTCGAATCGCTTTTAACAGGAGCCGTAGATGAGCGGCTAGCACATCCAGAGTGGGTCGAGAAAAAATTGGCATCAACGAAGGATTAGTAGCCACCACCTGACGACGGGTGAGCGTCGCGGTGGTGGTGAACCGAAGGGATTTTATGGCGTTTGGCGAAGAGGCGGTGTCGGTGCAGCGTGTGGGCGGTGCTTAGCTCCGGCAGGAGCGGAATGTTTGTAGCACGTGAGCGGTAATTTAATATTATTCGGAGTGTGCGTTAGCGCACGACAGACACGTCGGCGGCAAGCCGCCTCCGAGATCAAATAGAGCGACGATGACCACGCCCTGAAGGCACGTGGCTAGGCTAAAACCAACGGTCGCTAATTCCCCGTAGGGGACGCTAGATAATAGCCCAGGGTAAGGCCGTCTCGGCCGCAACCCTGGGTAACGGTGCCCCAAATGCGATCCGGAGCGTGCGAAGCACGCGACAAAGGCCGTTGTCGGCGGCAAGCCGCCTCCGAGATCGTCTGTGGTTCTGGCGTGCTACAAACGTGCGGCTCCTACGGAGCCAAGAAGGTTTCGTCCCCGTAGGGGACACATGAATGTAGCCCAGGGTAAGGCCGTCGCGGCCGCAACCCTGGGAACCCGTCGTGAAATAGTTCGATGGAGCTCCGTTAGGAGCGACAGGATCTTGTCGGCGGCCGAGCCGCCTCCGGGAAGCATAGGTTGCTGTCAGTCGGTCGGGCGAGCCCGACCGCACTACGAAAGGCCAAGTATTGATCGCGGAATATTCGGTCGAGGTTTAGCGGATGCACCGGGTGGCCAAATCATGACGTCGATTAATAATGGGTCGGATATTCTCAGGCTCGTTTTTAGTCCTATTTCTAAGAAATAGATAGGCGGCGGCATCCGATCAAATTATAAAACTGTCTGAGGCAAGACGACAATTTATGAGAACCATAACATCGCTCAAACACAGCTATCGACGGTTGAAGACGTTGTCGCCTACGATCGCAGCTTTCGTTATTATCCTATCTTTCAGCGGCGGAGCCCTATCCCAGCCGCCGGAGAGCATTTCAGTCCGGAGTTGGAAGCAGGGCTCTGAGAAGATCACCGAGCAAACCTTAAATATTCAGGTAACCCAAAAGAACCCATCGTTTCGAGGCGAAGTTGAAGGGCTTTTAGGCAGCACGTACCGAATCGTTGTTTGCCCGATATGCGGAAAGGATGCTGTTTGTGATTCGTGGAGAGTTGAGCTCTACAAACTCGGTCGTATCCGCGGTAAGAAAGGAGTTTATGAGAGTGGTAATCTACTCTTACCCTCCAAACCGGGCCCGGGCGAAGACTATTTCTCAAAAGAGGACTTGGTAGCCACCTTTTTTCCCGATACATCGAAGATATTTCTTGTAAATGGGCAACCCTGGTTTAACGGGCAGAGGGCGGTGTATCCGTTTACAGCTGAGCGGAAGATCAAGGTCGAAGATTTCTTTGTTGTGCTCAAGGCTAAAAATGCAGAATTCATCGAGAATGGCCGACGAGAGTTTAGATCAATGGACATTTCCATCGAATTCACGAATAAATGATTCGGTACTACAACACTATGCACGGGCGGTTCACGAGCGTCGATCCGCCAAGGGCCTCGGCCACCATCCGCAAAGTCGGCAAAAGAACGGATCGGTTAAATACAGCTTTCAGCTGTTAGCTATCAGTCGTTAGCCGCCGCGTCTGGTCGCGGAATACGGGCCGCCCGCTGCTCCCTCCACCCCGGCCTTCGGCCACCCCTCCTCGGGCAGGAGGGGAGCTGGCGGTACTGACATCTGACCGCCTGGTCATTCACATGTGCCATCGAGCATCCGATCGGCATTTTGCTGCAACTAACGGAAAATGTTTTAGAGATCATCTTGGAGAACCACTTATGAAGAACCTGATTTCCCTGTCGATAATACTTTGCCTGTTCGCGGGCGGTGTATATGCTCAAACAACAAGCCAGCCCGAAAGGCGTGTGATCGATGTGTCGGGCTCGGCCGAGCAGATGGTCATACCGGACGAGTTTACTTTTAAGATCACGCTTGCCGAGCGCATCGAGAAGAAGGATAAGATCACGATCGAGGCTCAAGAAGCGGCGCTTCGTGATGAACTCCGAAAGCTCGGCATCGATGTTGCCAAAGATCTTTCGGTCTTCGATATTTCAGCGACCTTCTTTCGCCAGAAAAAGCTCAAGGATGTCCTTGCGACTAAAGATTATCGACTGAAGGTTCGAGATCTTAATAAGATCTTGCCGCTGCAGGATCTTGTGGATCGTCTAAATGTTTCTAAACTCGACCTTATTGCCACCGAAAATTCACGGATGACCGAAATACGTCGCGAAGTTAAGATCGAGGCGATAAAGGCCGCAAAGGCAAAAGCTGATTACCTGCTGAATGCCATTGGTGAAAAGGTCGGCAAGGCCATCAGCATCAAGGAAGGTGAAGAATCCGCAAATTCGTGGGTGATCGACGGCCAGGAAGTGAGCAACTTTCGCAGCGGCGTCCTTAACTCCAACAACAACACGCCGTTCAAGCCTATTGGAAAGTCCGGATCGAAGGGCGATTCATCGGATGATGCGGACGACTCCGCATCGCTTGGATTCACGGCGACGAAGGTGAGATTCGTCATAACTGCACGATTCGAGATCGAGTAGCTTTTTTCTGCAAGAAGTCCTGCGAAGCTCCGTTCATTTAGGCATGAGGGCAAGAGCCTTTTACTAAATGAAACGGAGCTTTTATGAGTAAATTCGATAATCCGCTTGGCAATGTACGTATCGCGAGCCCGTGCTCGGCAGACTGGGAACAGATGTTCGGCGACGAGCGAAAGCGCTTTTGCGGCGACTGTAAACTCAATGTTTACAACCTTTCCGCGATGTCCCGCGAAGAAGCTGAGAATTTTGTGACCGCCGCAGAAGGCCGCGTCTGCATACGATATTTCGCACGCCCCGACGGTACGGTGATCACGCAGGATAGCCCTGGAGGCTGGGAAAAATTCAAGAAGCGCACGCGCAGAATGGCGACCGCATTTGCTTCGCTTATCGCGACATTGATGGCGGGGCTTTTTGCAGTTGCGATCTTCGCAAAACGGAGCGAACCCGCAATGGTCGGCGAGATGAGACCGATCGCAACACCGACGCCAACCCCGATAAAGAAGACCGCTCCGCCGCCGATAATGGGCGCGATGTCTCCAAATATCCCGAAAAAGGATAAGACCGGAAGCGGGTCAGCAGCGGGCGACGCAGCTCCGGAAAGACCTCAAGAAACTGAGGATCAACCCACACGTTTGATGGGAAAAATGGTGCCGAAAGCGGACCGTACCTAGCGGCTACTTTACGAAATAACCCTGCCGGGCCCGCAGAGATCTCCCTGCCGGTTCTGTAAGCGTGACGTTCAGTTTCACGAAGCTTCCTTGCGGAAATTCTGCTTCGGAATAGAACTGTATGAGGTACTGCGAACGAAGTTCGTTAGTTAGCTGCGTAAAAATGCGGTCGAGGGCCTGGGCATTACGCTTCATATTCAGCTCATTCGCGAGGCCGTCGTTAGTATCGATCGGTTGGAATTTTGGCAGGAACGCCGTCCCGCCGGTGTCGTTTGCAAATAGAGCCATATTCTCCTGCCCGAACACGCTGATCGTATTCAGCTGATATGAACTCCCGCCCGGATTGATCGAATAAAAGACCGTGTCGGCATCCTGCAAGATCTTCAGGATGCGGGCGCGCTCCTTCTTGGCCGCATGCTCGTTCGCCTCGGCAGTCATTCGGCGGAGCGTTTTTGAATCGATCGAATCGATCTTCTTTCCGATGGTGCGGTAAAGATCCTGTGTCGCTTTTGCGATGCGGTCGCTGTACGTGTCTTCGCCGTCGGAGATGACGACGATCACGCGCCGCGACGTTTCCGGCGCATAACGTTTCAAATAATCCACAGCGGCGACGACGGTATCAAAAAATGCCGTGTATTGCTTCGACGGCTGAATGGACCTTATTGCCGCCGCCGAAGCCTCGGCCGTATCGCGTCCATGTATCATCAGCGGACGGTCACCGATCGAGAACACGGTCGCACGATCTTCGGCCCGCATCACTTTCTGCAGGAATTTTGCTGCCGTCTCCTGCTGAAATTTGTACATTGGGCTCGTCGTCGCCGAAACGTCGAAGAGCAACGCGATCTCGAGCGGAACCTGATCCGCCGAACTCACGGCCTCGATCGTCTGAGGCTTACCCGCTTCGAGCACCTTAAAACTCGTTTTCGTGAGCCCAAGCACCGGATCTCCTGCCGAATTCGTAACCGCCGCAGGCACAACAATAAGCCGCGATTCGACCTTGATGACGTCACCATCGTCGGTCGGCAGCGGAGTTGGCGTCGGGCTTGGTGTTTGAGCAAAGGAGACAGCGGCAAAGACCAAGAAGATGGCTGAAACTGCGAATAGGATCCGTGCGGAAAGATGATTCATCGTCTTGGGGCAAAAAAGAACGAGGAGAAAAAGAAAGCGTTGACGAAAGGCCGAGGTGATGTTGCTGGCTCTCGGCATCCCGTCAACGCTGTTAGTGTTTGCGAAGCTTACTAGTTGTCAGGAGTCGGCGTATCTGTCGCTGCCGACTTCACCTCGACGTTCGTGTTGATCCCGCGGCTGACGAGAAGCTTGACCTCGACGCGGCGATTCTGTTCGCGGCCTTCGCGGGTCGAGTTATCGGCAACAGCCTGAAGTTCGCCAAAACCATACGAAGTGCCGATGCGACGGAGCGGAACGTTGCCGTTCTCGACCAAGTAGTCGATAACCGCCTGTGCACGACGCTGGCTCAGAACTTTGTTCTTCGCAGTGCTGCCGTCCGATGACGCAAAGCCGGTAACCTCGATCGTGTAACCTTTCAGGCTCCGTGCGGCGTTCGCAACTTCATCGAGAGCAGCCTTTCCATCTGCGGAAAGAACCGAACTGTTCACCCTGAAGTTTACTGTCGCCGTTGACTGAACAACGTAGTCATCAAGATCAGAGATGCGCTTGTTCGTGGCGTTAACGCCCGCAACTGCGGCATCAGCAGTCTCCTGTGCTGCCTTCGCACCGCCCTTCGCAGCGTTCGAGATCGCCATCAGCTCATCGATCTGGCCCGAAAGACGCTGTGCGTTCTGTTCGGTAGCGGTGATGCGGGCTTCCGCCGGTGATACGCGAGCATCGATCGACTGTGCGGTCAGCAAATTGCTCTTATCGAAGCGGATCTTGCTTGCCGACAATGCACCCGAGCTGTCGCCGACGCCCTCGACCTTCAGATTCAGGCCGCGGACAAGAGCCGAAGACGGGAACCTGTCGCCGCCCCAAAAGCTATTGTTCTTGATGCTCGTATTCGGCGATACGACCACACGAGTGTTCACGCCAACGCTGTCGCGGACGACGAACGTGTCGGCATCTTCCACCTGAACGATCACGCCTTTGATCTCATACTTCTGACCGCCCGCAAGATTGCGAACCTGTGCTTCTTGAGCAAAGGCACCAACAGCGGCAAACGCCAACAGAAGCCCGGTTGCTAAAATTCTCTTAAACATTAATACTCCTCCAGTTTCCGTATCCTAAAATTTACTACGGGGAGTTGTCGGCTTTGACGCCTCTTCCCGCGGGCCGGGTTGTAAAAAGATCCCGGTCGAATTCAAAAAGTTAAGGGAATATATCCCTAATAAAGCGCAAAACCCGCGTTAAACACAGAATATACCATTAACTTTTTGACCGACTCAATCTTTTTTTTCCAAGATCTCTATACAGAAAACTCGGCATTTTCAAGATAGTTTTTCAAATAGGAGAGAAACTTCTCTGCGTCGGCACCATCTACGATACGATGGTCATAGGTGAGCGCAAAGTATGCCATATTACGTATAGCGATAAAATCTTCGCCATCCGCCGATGTCATCACTTTTGTGCGTTTTTCGATAGTTCCGACACAAAGTATCGCAACTTGGGGCTGATTAATGATCGGCGTGCCGAAAAGCCCGCCAAATACGCCCGGATTCGTGATCGTGAACGTCCCGCCCTGAACCTCGTCCGGATTAAGTTTTTTCGTCCGTGCCCGGTCTGCCAGATCGTTCGCCGTAACTGCCAATTGGGCGAGCGAAAGATTGCCGGCACCCTTTATTACCGGCACGATCAGCCCCCAATCAAGAGCAACCGCCATCCCAAGGTTGATGTCGCCCTTGTAGATGATCTCGTCTCCATTCACCTGAGAATTTACGATGCGGTGCTCGCGGATCGCCGCCACGACCGCTTCGAAGATGAACGGCATAAACGTGAGTTTTGTACCGTATTTCGCCTGGAATTCCGCCTGATGTGCCTTGCGGAATTTCGCGACGTTCGTCATATCGATCTCGTAAACGCTCGTAACGTGTGCCGAGGTCTGCTTCGAGAACGTCATATGCTCCGCGATCTTCTTTCGCATCACGGACATCTTCTCTACGCGGTCGTCCATTGTGACCGGAGCAGAAGCTGGCGTGAACACTGGAGCCTTCGTAGGAACCGCCGCCTTTGCGGCAGGTGCGGACTGTGAAGTCGGGAAAGCAGGAGCACCCTTTACGAGCAGATCTTCTGGGTGAAGAGCCGCCCCGGTCTCGATAAAGCTCAGGATATCGTTCTTGGTAACGCGGCCGCTGATGCCGCTGCCCGGAATCCTTGTGATATCGACGCCGTGCTCTTTTGCGATGTTGCGCACGAGCGGGCTCGATTTCGCCCGGCGAAGATCATCGACCGAACCGCTGCCTGCAGTCGCTGCCGCAGCCGCAGGTTTCGCAACAGGCTGAGGCGGCACATCCGCAGGAGCAGAAGGCTGCTGCGGTTTTGTCTCGGCCTTTGCCGGAGGCTCTGGAGATGGGGCCGAAGCACTGGACGAGCTTCCGACGGTTGCGAGAACCGAACCGACCTCGACCGTCTCGCCCTCTTTTACATTGATCGACAGCACTTTGCCCGCCGCCGGCGAAGGAACTTCTGCATCGACCTTGTCAGTGGATATTTCGAGCAGCGCCTCGTCCTTGTCAATGCTGTCGCCAACGGCCTTAAGCCATTTAGACACAGTACCTTCCGTTATAGATTCGCCCATCTGCGGCATCACGACATCGACCGACGATCCGCCAGCGTTTGAGGCATTCGAAACTGCCGGAGCGGGTGCCGCGGCAACCTCAGCAGATGCCGGGCTTGGTTCAGGTGTCTTTTCCTCGACGGGAGCGGCCGCCGGGGCACTAACTGCCTCAGGAGCTGAATTTGAGGTTGAAGCCGCTTCCTCACCGGCCTGTCCGACGATAGCGAGGGCTGTGCCGACCTCGACGGTTTCGCCCTCGGGGACGTTGATCGCGAGCAAAATGCCGCCCGCAGGGCTCGGGACCTCGGCATCGACCTTATCGGTCGAGATCTCAAGGATCGGCTCATCCTTCTCGATCTTATCTCCAACGGCCTTCAGCCATTTCGAAACGGTGCCTTCGGTGATCGACTCGCCCATCTGGGGCATGATGACTTCAACGCTCATATGAATTTCTTCCAGCAGATGCTCAAATAATTAGGATACAAAACTTTTCAAAAGTTAAGAAGCAGTCAGCACGCGACAGGGGATTTCGGATTTGGGATTGGGGATTTGGGATTTGGGATTTCAGCTCCGTTAGGAGCGGAATGTTTGTAGCGACCGCCAGCAATATGGATCCCGTAGCTCCGTTAGGAGCGACAGAAGGGTTGTTGGCGGTGCAAAGCGCCTGTTTTCACGCTGACTTTTACCTTGGGCTCTTTACTTTCGATTTCGCCCCGGATGCCTTTTGACTCTTCACTTTCGCCTTCGCCCCGGGCTTGCCCTTCCTCCCGAAGGGCAAATTGCCACGTGCTTCAGCACGTGGTTAAGGACTGCTCAAGGATCAATGGAGCCTGCGTAGCAGGCGACAGAGGGCTGTCGACGGCAAGCGGCCTCCAAGCTNNTTACTCCACGGCATAAATGCCATGGCAATTCGCCGGCTTCGAGCGTGCGGAGCACGCGGCGATTTCGTTAGCTACAGGTGAAGCGAAGCGGAACCTGTAGCCTGTCCGGCCAACAACTCCTCGGAGCGTGTGAAACACGCGACAATAAGCTTGTCGGCGGCAAGCCGCCTCCGAGGTGCATTTTGGCGGCGGCGTCCTACAAACGTGCGGTTGCGACGGAGCCAAGAAGGTGTTTCGCGGAACTGACCGCCCGCTGCTCCCTCCACCCCGGCCTTCGGCCACCCCTCCTCGGGCAGGAGGGGAGCTGGCGGTTCTGACTGATACGCGTACGAGCGAATTTTGTCGGCGGCAAGCGGCCTCCAAGCTAGGGAACTCGAACTTACTCCACGGCATAAATGCCGTGGCAATTCGAAGCCAACTTTCGGCATTTTCGGGAACTGATCCGACGGTTCTCGCAACTTCTGCCTACTGCGGGTTTGACAGTTGTGATACAATTGCCTATGACGATGCAACATACGTTGCGTCCAACTTGTCCGTGGCTCGGCACCTATGACCTTTCACTTGTCACTTATGACGTATTTCAGAACGGTCGTAGATAAATGATTTCGACATCCGGGTCATCTGGGTTGATCGGCGGTTGGATCGTCTCGGCGGTCTCGAACGCAGGCGGTTCTGACAACATTCCATCGCTCGGGGAAATCTTTTTTATTGTTCTTCGGTAAAATGGCTGTAAATGTTGAGATCAATGGAGTTATTTGTCCCAAAAGGTGTGTCGGAAAGGCTTCGGACGAGAGCATTTTTTTTTTATTTTTCTTCGGTAAAATGGCTGTAAGTGTTGAGATCAATGAAGTTGTTTGTCCCACAAGGGGCGTGGGACAGCGTGGGACATGGGACAAGCAAGACAGCGTTCTTAGTTCCGCTGTCGAGCCCTTACTAACGTTCGGGCCACTGACTTGCGGCACTGTTTTACTGCTGTCAGATAACTTTTTTCGCTAGATTACGTTAATATGATTGAAATCCTATTTAATTTAGACCACGAGAAACAATTCTTTTGCTTCTGCCAGTAAAAAACCTAGATGAAAAAAATTGCTCTTCTATCGCTAAGTCTTGCTCTTTTGAGCTTTTCGGCCGCGGCGCAGCGTACACGCAAGGCGACGGCGGCACCATCGCACCCGACAGTCACGGCCGCAGACTATGAACGTGCCGAAAGCCGTTTGAGCTACAAAACGAATCCGCTGATCGACCGCAACGGCGTTCGAGCCACTTGGCTGCCGGACGGCACGTTCTGGTATATGGTGCTAACTCCGACCGGACGCGAATTCGTCCACATCGACCCGAAGACCGGAGCCCGCAAATCGGGTGCTACCCCGGCGGAGATCGGTGTCGAGGGCGGAATGCCGAATATGAATATGTTCGCGCGTTTCGGCGGCGGAGGCCTGGCGATCGCTTCCCCGGACGGCAAACTCGAGGCATTCCTAAAGGATGGCAATCTTTGGGTACGCGACCGCGAATCAAAGAAAGAAACGCAGCTGACGACCGATGCAAAACAGGACTACGGCTACGCGACCGACAACGCCGGCTGGAAGCACAGCCCGCGTCCGATCCTGATCTGGTCGCCCGATTCTAAGAAGATCGCCACATTCCAGCAGGACGAGCGTCACGTCAAGGATATGTATCTCGTAACGACGAACGTCGGTGCGCCGAAGCTCGAAAAGTGGAAGTATCCGCTTCCCGGCGACGAAAAGATAGCGATGATCGAACGCGTCATCATCGACGTCCCTTCGGCAAAGGTCGTCCGATTGAAGATGGCGCCCGATCCGCATCGCTCGACCCAGTGTGACGATATCTCCTGCGACGGCGGCTGGAGCGATGTCTATTGGGCCGATGACAGCAGCTCGCTAGCTTTCGTTTCTACCTCGCGTGACCACAAGATCGAGGATCTTCGGATTGCCGACCCCGACACAGGCGCGGTCCGCCAGGTCTATCACGAAGAGAGCCCAACGCAGTTCGAATCCGGCCAGGGCGGCACAAGCTGGCGTTATCTTCCAGAGACGAACGAGTTCATCTGGTACACGGAACGCAGCGGCTGGGGCCATCTGTACCTTTACGATCTCAAGACCGGAACGCTCAAGAACGCGATCACGAGCGGCAATTGGCCCGTTTGGAATATCGAAGATGTCGATACGAAGAACCGCGTGATCTACTTCAACGCAGGCGGCCGCGAGCCGGGCGTCGATCCATACTTCGGGCATTTCTACCGCGTGAATTTCGACGGCTCGGGGCTCAAACTCCTGACGCCTGAGAACGCGAATCACAACGTCGCGATCTCGCCGGACGGGAACTACTTCATCGACAACTACTCGACGCCGAACACGCCGACCGTCGCAGTTCTTCGCGATATGACAGGCAGGAAGATCGCCGACCTTGAAAAGGCGGACGTTTCACGGCTCGAAAAGACCGGCTGGAAAGCGCCGACGCCGATCGTCGTAAAGGCACGCGACGGCAAGACCGACCTTTACGGCCTGATGTACTTCCCTTCGAAGATCGTTCCCGGCCGTAAATATCCGGTCGTAGATTACATCTATCCGGGCCCGCAGAGCGGCGGCGTCGGTACGCGTTCGTTCGTCGCCTCGCGTAACGACAATTCGGCGCTCGCCGATCTCGGCTTTGTCGTCGTGACGATCGACGGTATGTGCAACCCGCTCCGCTCGAAGGCGTTTCACGATTCCTGCTATGGCAATATGGCCGACAACACGCTCGAAGATCAGATCGCCGGTATCAAGCAGCTTGCGCAAAAGTATCCATTCATGGATCTCGATCGCGTAGGCATCTGGGGACACTCGGGCGGCGGTTTTGCGACCGCGGCCGCGATGTTCCGCTATCCCGATTTCTTCAAGGTGGGAATCTCTGAGTCGGGCAATCACGATAACCGCAATTACGAGGACGATTGGGGCGAACGCTACATCGGCCTTCTCAAGGGCGACAACTACGAGAAGCAGGCGAATCAGGTCTATGCGAAGAACCTGAAGGGCCATCTGCTGCTCGCACACGGTACGATGGACGACAACGTTCCGCCATACAACACGCTTCTTGTCGTCGATGCTCTGATCAAGGCCAACAAGGACTTCGATCTCATCCTGATCCCGAACGCCCGTCACGGATACGGCCAGGCAAGCCCGTATATGATGCGTCGGCGTTGGGATTACTTCGTCAAGAATCTTCTCGGTGCCGAACCGCCGAAGAACTACGAACTGAAGGCCACGCCTGATCCGCGAACTGCTCCGCCAAAGCAGTAGGAGATCCGAGTCAGAACCGCCTGCATGNNCGAGTCAGAACCGCCTGCGTCAGCGGGCGGTCAGTTCCGCAGACCGTCAAAAGTAGCGGCTCAATGGGCAAATCTGATACGGAAGAGTTTCTTGGCTCCATCGGAGCCGTATGTTTGTAGCACGCGATCGCCAACCAAGTCTCGGAGGCGGCTTGCCGCCGACTTCTCCTGTCGCTCCTTACGGAGCTCCGAGCATTCCTACAGCATTCGACCTACAAACACGCCGCTCCTACGGAGCTGAAGCCCGTCCGCATTGCATGTCCCGAAATAAGTGAAAAGTAATAGGTGCAAAGTGAAAAGTCTGAGTCTTTCCGATTCGTGTATTCGCGGCCACCCCGCTCGAATTCCAAATCCCAAAGCCAAGAAACACACTCCCTACCGGTCGTGTTTCCGCCTTTTTTCGTCACCGTTGGCGGCACGGAGACGCGAAAAACGCGAACACGCATTTCGACCAAGCTGCCAAATCTTTTGACTTTTGACTTTTGACTTTTGATTTTTGACTACTTACCGTCCCAGCTTCTGCGTCTCTTTCTCAGATGTCGTTTCTAGGAACAGTTCGGAAACAGAAGATTGCGGCGGCGGCAGGACCGCGGCGTACTCACTCATATCTTTCTCAAGCCTTGCGACCGCCTCGCGAGCCTTCGCGGCGTCTTCGCGTGCGACCTTCAAGACGATCTTACCGTTGTCCGTCGGCAGCTTCGAAGCCTGTGCGACAGAATTCAGCCGCAGATGAATACGAGGCCCCAAGAGCAAAAAGCCCCGCTTGAACGTGATCGAATGAATGTCCGCGAGCGACACGCGAACTTCCTTCACACCGCTAGAGAAGAGTCCGAGAAATTTTGACTCGAACTCGAGAATGATCCCGGCCGACGAAAATTTCGCAATGCCGTTGGCATACGTCAGCCCGTGGCCGCTCTCGGCCTTAAAGTGGATCATTGTATAACCCTGATTCATACGTTCGAGAATTCTAGCACGGAAGAGCGAGCAATCTTTACGCCCGCGACCCAGGCTTCGGGCTGAAGATGCAAAGATACACGAGGCCCAGGATCGCGGCCGTAAGCGATGCGAGAAAGATCGCGAGCTTTGATTCGTCGATCAGCGACTGCCGGCCGGTGAACGCAAGATTCGTAATAAAGATCGACATCGTGAACCCGATGCCGCCTAGCATTCCGATGCCGAGCACCTGCCGCCATCCGAGGCCTTTCGGCAGCGTGCAGATGCCGACTGCAACGGCGATATAGCTCGCGACAAAGATGCCGATCGGCTTGCCGAGGATCAACCCAAGTCCGATGCCGAGGCTGTTCGGCGAAGCGAGGTCGGCGGCCCAATTCGACTCGATAACGAGACCGGTATTTGCGAGTGCGAAAATCGGCAAGATGATGAAGGCTACTGGAGCGTGCAGCCAATGTTCGAGCCGCTCGGATGGAGACGCTTCGTCGCCGCTATCAGGAAAGAACGGTATCGTGAAGGCAAGAATGACGCCCGCGATCGTCGCATGAACACCCGAGAGCAGCATCGCCCACCACATGAACGCTCCGCCGATCAGGTACGGCACGAGCGACCTGACACGAAAGACGTAGTTCAGGGCGAACAACACACCGGCGATCGCAAGGGCAAGGAAGAGATATCCGAGCGAGAGCGTGGTCGTGTAAAAGATCGCGATGACGAGGATCGCGACAAGATCGTCGATCACCGCAAGTGCGACGAGAAACACCTTTAGCGAACTGCTCGCACGACTGCCGAGCAAAGCCAACGCGCCGATCGCGAACGCTATGTCGGTCGCCATCGGGATCCCGACGCCGCTTTGCGTTTCATGTCCGTGGTTGAAGGCGAAATGGATCAACGCCGGAACCATAACACCGCCTAGTGCCGCAAAGATCGGAAGCAGCGCGCTCTTTATGTTCGAGAGTTTTCCGACGAGGATCTCGCGTTCGAGTTCAAGCCCGACAAGCAAAAAGAAGATCGCCATCAGAGCGTCATTCACCCAGAGTTCGATGCTGAGCGGGCCGAGTTCGCGATGCCAAAACGCGATGTAGCGTGCGCCGAATGCCGAGTTCGCTATGAGCAGCGACGCGAGCGTGCACGCGATGAGAAGCGCCGCACCCGCACGCTCCGAACGCATAAAGTCCCCGAAGAGACGAATTAACCGACGCTCTCGTTTATCTGTCACTTTCTAAACTGCTTTTTTTGCGTCAAGTGCGCCGCCGCACCAAAAATTTCACGATCCCGACAAGGCTGATCAACAGCCAAAAGAATTCGACGATAAACGCCGAAAAGTTAAACTCAAAATATAGTGAAACGATTATCAGTGCAGCACCCGCCGCATTCAAAAATGAATACGCGATGCTGTCGCTCGAAATGCGTTCGAACTGGAGCAGCAAGTATGTCCCGATGATCAGCGCAACGCCCGCACCGCCGACGATGTCGAACCAATGAAAGGTCATTTCAGCTTGTAAACGCCGCCTTTTTCACCAACCGCCCAGACCGCGAACTTGCTCTTCGCCGCAACGGCATTGAGATTCTCGGTGCCGAGTTTCTTCCAAGTCTTGCCGCCGTTCCGCGAGATGTCGGTGCCGTTACTGCCGACAGCGATGATCGTTCGAGCATCGATGTACGCGACGCCGGAGCGATAGCCTGTCAGGCCTTTCGCAAGGTTCCACGACTTGGCGCCATCGGTCGTGAACGCAAGGTTATCGGTGATCTCGTCCGGCATTCCGTAGTTGCCGCCGACGATCACGCCGCTCTTTGCCCCGTTCATCGCAACAGAGAAGATGCCGCTGCCGGCAGTTCCCTTTACGATCGGTGTCGTAACCCACGTCCAAGTCGAGCCGCGGTCGTTCGAAAGGAAAACGCGTGCGTCCGCCCCGCCCGAGATCAGCATCGCACCGTCCTTCCCGTGCGTGATCAGGCAAGTGCCGCTTGCGGCGAATGCGGCTTCGCCGTCCTTTGCGGCGGGCATCTTGTTGCTAACGATCGGTTCCCAGGTCTCGCCGTCCGTGGTACGGATCAGCCGATAATGGCCATCGACCGGATCGCTCATCGCGATGCAGTTGTCGCGATCCCAGCAGGCAAGTGCGTCGAAGAACTTCTTCGGATCCTTATTCAAGAACTGCTCCTTCCACGTCTTGCCGCCGTCGGTCGTCTTATAGATCCGCGAACTCTCGCCGTTGCCGATCGAGAGAACGTAGGCCGTATTCGCATCGAAAGCCTCGATGTCGCGGAAATCGAGCCGTTCAGCGCCCGGAACGGTCGTTAGGTCCCAACTCTTCCCGCCGTCGGTCGTTCGGATCACTGTTCCGCGAGTGCCGCTCGCCCACACGACGCTTCGATTCACCACCGATAACCCGCGAAACGAAGCGTCTGTCGCCACATTTCGCTTCACCCACTGCGCATGGGCGGCTGCGGAAAAAATGGTTATTAAAATAATGGTAAATACCGGTCTCATTTTGCTGTTGCTCCGGAATAAGTGAAAAGTAATAAGTACAAGGTATACGTCTCACTTATAACTTACCACCTATCACTTATTTCGAATCAATCGCCTCGCAGATTTCATATCAGTCATTGATCTGTCGCCAACGTGAGTATAGGTCTCGGCAGGCGTCGTTCCAATCGGGAAATTCGAAATCGAATCCAGAATCGGTCAGGAGTTTCGGCACGACGCGGCGGCTCTTTAAGATTAGTTCGGTTTCCGTCCTCATAAAGAATGCGCCGATGGCCAACTGCCATTCCATCGCGGGGAGACCAAATCGCGTCCCCGAGGCTTCGCGGAAGATGCTCATGAACTCTCGATTCGGCAGCGGATTTGGCGATGAAAGATTGATCGGGCCTGAGAGTTCTTCGTGCTCGATAAGCCAATAGACCGAGCGAATAAAATCCTGTTCGTGTATCCACGAGATGTATTGTTTGCCGCTTGCCGCCGTGCCGCCGAGGCCTTTGCGGACAAGGCTTAGCATCACGTCAAAAATGCCGCCGCGGTCGGGGCTCATCGTCATCGCCGAACGCATAAGCACCTTTCGGGTCTTCGGCGTGACTGCATCGTTTACCGCTTTTTCCCAGGCCGTTGCAACATCGATGCTGAAATTCCAGGTGTCAGGAGCGTCGGCTTCGTGCCCGCCGATGATCTCGGTCACATCGTCGTTCGGAGCATCGAAACGGTGAGCGTAGATCGTTGCGGTGCTCGCCTGCAGCCAGATCTTTGGCGGATTTACTGCTTTGGCTATCGCTTCACCCACAACCCGCGTCGAATCAACCCGCGAAGCCATCATCTGCCGCCGGTTTTCATCGTTGTATCTGCAATTCACGCTCCGACCGGCAAGGTTGATGACAACATCCGAACCGTCGATCTCAGCCGCCCAGTCACCAAGCGACTTGCCGTCCCATTTCGCCGTTCGCCAAATTTGTTTCTCAGGCGAACGCCCAAGCACAACGACCTCGTGCCCATCGGCGTGAAACGCACGAGCCAATACTGTGCCGACTTGTCCCGTCCCGCCTGGGATGACAATTTTCATATGACTCTTGTCAGAACCGCGAGCAGTAGCGACCGAGGTTCTTTCTCCTAACGACGCCAAGAACCCGGTCGCTACCGCTCCCGGTTCTGACTAATAAACCATTCTCGCCTTGACGGTGCCGGGAACGCCTTTCATCAGCTCGAACGCCTCTTTTGAGAGCTTCGATTCGATGTCGAGGATGACGTAGCCGATGGCGTCGTTCGTCTTGAGATATTGACTGAGGATGTTGATGCCGCGGCCGGAAAGCCGTGAGTTGATCTCGCCGAGAACACCCGGAATGTTCTGATGTATATGCAGAATTCTGTGCGTTCCGGCCTGCGGCGGCAGATTAACGGGCGGCACGGTGTGCGAGCCTTCGCTCGTTCCGAATTCGAGATAGTTTATGAGTTTTGCGGTAACGTCCGTGCCGATATTCGCCTGGGCTTCTTCCGTCGAACCGCCGATGTGCGGCGTCAAGATCACGTTCGGCAGATTCTGCAAGACGGTCGCGAACGTATCGCCGTTTTTCTCAGGTTCCTCCGGGAAAACATCGACGGCCGCACCCGCGAGTTTGCCGCTCTTCAAAGCTCTTGCGACCGCGTTTAGATCGACGACGTCGCCGCGGCTGTAATTGATCAGGATCGCACCTTTTCGCATCGTTTTGATCGCCTCGGCGTCGATCATATTTCGCGTCGTGCGATCAGAAGGAACATGCAAGGTTACGATGTCGGACTTGCGCAAAAGGTCGCGTAGTTCGCGCGTCTGCTGCGCGTTGCCCAATGGGAGTTTGGTCGCGGCGTCGTAATAGATCACCTGCATTCCCATCGCCTCGGCCATCGTCGAGACCTGCGAGCCGATGTTGCCGTAGCCGATTATCCCAAGCGTCTTGCCGCGAAGCTCGAAGCTGCCCTTCGCTTCTTTGAGCCAAACGCCGTTGTGCGCCGCCGCGTTCTTGTCCGCGATCTTGCGTATCAGCATCACGCACAATCCGATGACCAGCTCTGCGACCGACCGCGTGTTCGAATAAGGTGCGTTAAAAAACGCAACGCCTTTCTCCGTCGCTGCCGATAGATCGACCTGATTCACACCAATGCAAAAACACCCGACGCCGAGCAGCCTATCGGCCGCCTCGATCACATTTTGCGTTACCTTCGTCTTCGAGCGGATGCCGACGAGATGCACGCCCTTTACGGCCTTGACGAGCTCGGTCTCGCTCAACGCACCGCCAACACGCTTCACATGCGCATATCCCGCCGCCTCAAATTCACTCACCGCCGCGTCAGAGATATTCTCAAGCAGAAGGATTTTTATTTCGTTACGGGGATAGGATGTACGGCTTTTCATCAGATAATCGTCATTCTTTCCGGATTCTGTTGATAAACCTGAAAACTTTCGTATTGATCCGAACTATCGTGAAGCTGAAGTATCAAACCGTTGGCAAATTCAATTTGAACGATCTTGTCATTTGGTATCTCGTATCGAGTTACTGGGCAGTTTAGGAGATTTTGAAACGCAGCTGAAGTCCATTTCACCTCTTGATTCCATTTAGCAAGAACTTGGTTATCGACAAGCACCGTAATGTCCCCTTCGACATTGATATGCGTTCCGACATCGAAATAGAAGCCGACGTTGTAGGCACCAAGACAGATACGGTCGATATTCGAATCGACAATTTCTTTCAAATCTAAATCGGTAGATATTTTGTACATACTAAACCCGACTTACATATGAACCGTAAGATCGTGGACACCTTCGGCGGCTTTACGTTAGCCGTTACGCTATTTCAAGCCGGATCTCTTTTCCAAGGGCCTCGGCATACTTGCGCAAGGTCGAAAGCCGTATGTCTTCGGCGTGGTTTTCCATTCGAGAGATCGCCGATCTATTAGTTCGTAGTTTTTTGGCAACTTGTTCCTGCGTGATACCGGAACTTTCCCTGGCCTGACGCGGAAGCACGCCGATCTTCCTCAAACCCTTTATCGGAATCCTTAACGAAAATTTTATCCGTTCGCTTTCTTTTCGCAATATCATCAGGCCGCTCGCTTATTATGAGTCTTCTTTGGGCGGCCGCCGAGTTTGCCGTTAGCTTGCGAGGCCGTCTTCTTCTTTTGGCTCGTCACCTTCCCATTTCGGCGAGCGATCTCGGACATAAGAAACCCGCGACCGAGCAGATCGATAATTAGCGAAGCGACTCCGAGATGCTGGTCGATACTTTCCCACTCAAGGGCAAAGCCGAGTCCGAGCGGTTTAACTTCAGCGAGCTGCACATCTGAGGCATTTTTGAAGACTTTATACTTTCGCGGGTCGAATGAAAAGCTCCAGCCGCCGTGAAGATCGACCGTCACTCGTCCGTTCTTAAACTCGGCAGAAAGCGCACGGGGGCCTTTCTTAAGAGATTGAGCTCCACGGCGTCGGGCTTCGCCCACTTGGCGGTTAAATTCCACTTCGCTCATTCCCAACGAGCCTATTTCTTTCTGCTTGACCGGCATACTTCCTCCCAACGAGCTAAAAAGTCGTCGTTATTCTCTCGAGTAACAGCAAATGCTGACGCGATGTCACGGTTCCTCGTACTAAAGACCTCGCGGATCACTGGTTCATCTCCATCGACGCCCAGAATGATTATCAGTTCCGCTCCCGCCCGGAAAATGTGAACATGGGGCGGCTCGTGGTCATTCGGGTAGATTACAAACTGGAATCCATTCAGCCTCAATAGCGTCGGCATATCAAGAATAACCCAACTGTTAGGTTTTCACAACTTTTTTTCTTAAGGAGAAAGTGGAAGAGAGCGGACGCGCCGCTCTCTTTCTTTGGAGTTACATATGGATCGTTAGGTCGTGGACGCCTTCGGCGGCTTCCATTACGCTCTCGGAGACGGTTGGGTGAGCGTGGATCACACGGCCGAGTTCGTCGGCAGTGATCTCGAGCGCCATTGCGACGCAGGCTTCGGCCAATAATTCCGTCGCGTGCGGGCCGATGATGTGGACGCCGAGGACCTCGTCGTATTTTTTCTCGGCGACGATCTTGACGAAGCCGTCGGTCTCGCCGAGGATACGAGCCTTTCCTGACGCCGAGAACGGGAATTTGCCGACCTTTACGTCATAGCCCGCTTCTTTCGCTTTGGCTTCGGTGAGGCCGACGCTTGCGACCTCGGGATCGCAGTATGTGCAGTTCGGGACGAGGTTGAGCTTGATCGGCTCGACCTTCTTGCCCGCGATCTTTTCGACGACAAGGATGCCTTCTTTCGAAGCAAGGTGAGCGAGTTGTGCGGTTGGAACTACGTCGCCGATCGCGAAAATGCCCGGCTCAGCCGTTTCGTAATATTCATTGACCTCGACCGTGCCTCTTTGAGAAACCTTGACCTTCGTGTTCTCAAGGCCGAGGCCTTCAAGATACGCCATACGGCCGACCGCAACGAGCAGCATTTCGGCCTCGAGCGTAACGGTTTCGCCCTTCGCATTCTTACCCGAAACCTTGACGCTCTTCTTGCCCTTTTCCATCTTGTCGAGCCTGAGGCCGGTCTCGACCTTGATGCCCTGCTTTTTGAAGGCGCGTTGAAGCTCTTTTGAAACTTCAGCGTCCTCGAGCGGCACTATACGATCGAGCAATTCAACAAGCGTCGTTTCCGTGCCGAAGCGATGATAAACGCTTGCGAATTCGGAGCCGACAGCTCCCGATCCCATCACGATCAGGGACTTCGGCACCTCGGTGAGTTCAAGGATGTGGTCAGAATTTACGACCTGCTTGCCATCCGTCTCAAAACCCGGGATCGGCCGCACGACGGAACCCGTCGCGATGATGATGTTCTTCGTTTCGATCGTCTCCTTTTTGCCGTCTGCAAGGGCGACCTCGACCTTTCCTTTGCCCAAGATCTTGCCGAAACCGTTAAAGACCGTAACCTTATTCTTCTTCATCAAATAGGTCACGCCGGCAGAGTTTTTCGCAACAATGTCGGATTTGTACTTCTGGACGCCCGTCCAGTCGTACTCGAGGCCTTTTACCTTCAGGCCGAAATTCTCAAAATGCGAAGCCTTGTCATAGAGATGGGCCGCGTTCAGCAACGCCTTTGTCGGGATACATCCGCGCAGGCCGCACGTTCCGCCAAGCCGCGCGTCCTTTTCCTTTTCGATGATCGCGACCTTCAAACCCAATTGCCCCGCTCGAACCGCCGCGACATAGCCGCCGGGCCCCGAACCGATAATAGTTACGTCAAATTGTTCCGCCACAGAGTATTTCCTCTCGATTATCTGGTTACTAACTAAACTATCCATTATATTGCTTGACGCCTGTTGACGCTAGCCGCCAGCCGAGGCGATGCGGCCTGCACCGTAGCCGGCACCGACCTGTTTTCTCCACTGTCCGCCGATTATGGCACTGAGGCGCATCTCAGAGCCACCTATTCTCGTTGGCATAACGACTCGGATCGGGCGTAGAATCATTCATTATGCCGGACAATGATTTCGACCCTCGCGAAAGGGTCCAGCAGATACAATCCGAGTTCGCGGAACGCGGCGATACGACCGGCTGGTTCGACGCGCTCTACAAAGAAGCTGCCGGGAACACCGAGAGGATCCCTTGGGCAGACCTGGAACCGAATCCGTATTTCAAGGAGTGGGCAGAACGGAACGACCTAAGCGGCGACGGTAGAAGTGCGTTGGTCGTCGGCTGCGGACTAGGCGATGACGCCAACTATCTCAACCAACTTGGATTCAAGGTATCGGCATTCGACCTCTCGCCGACCGCCATCGACTGGGCAAAGAAACTCTACGGCGAGATAGATATTCGGTTCGAGGTCATGAATCTGTTCGAGCCTTACCGCGGCTGGCTCGGCGCTTTTGACTTTGTACTTGAGATCTACACGATCCAGCCTCTGCCAATGGAAATGCGCGAGGATGCCATAGATGCCGTGTCGCGGTTCGTAAAAGATGGCGGCGAACTCGTCGTCGTCACACGCGGCCGCGAGGATGACGAACCTGTCGATCAGGTTCCGTGGCCATTGTCTCGAAAAGACCTTTCGCGGTTTGAGGTGAACGGATTGCGACAAACCGAGCTCGTCGTTTGCCCAGCAGAAAATGAGGGCGAACCCGACCGCTGGGTTATAAAATACGACAAGAACTGATCACGCGAAGATCGCCGCCTGCTCTTCGAAGTTGTTTTTGAGGCTGCCGCAGACGACATCACACAACTTAAAGACCGTTTTATCCGAAATTCGATAAAAGGCATTGTTGCCGACCTGCCGTCGGGCGACAAGGTCTTCATCCTGCAAGACGCGCAAGTGCTTGCTGACGTTCGGCTGCGTTGATGCGACCGCTTCGGTCAATTCGTTAACGCTTGCTTCTCCGCTCTTCAATACCTGAAGGATCTGCAGCCGCATCGGCTCGGCAAGAACTTTGAATCTTGCTGCGACCAACAATAGAGCTTCGGGTGACATCATTCGCTTTTCCATTCCACGCTTGCTAATATAACTGTATAGTCATATTGTTATATTAAGTTAGAGTATATTTCCTTATGATCAAACAAGCAACAGTTGAAGAAATAAATTCCTTGCTTAATGGTGAAGGCGAATGCCAGGTGATCGATGTGCGTGAATTCTCCGAGTTCAACAGCCAACGCGTGGCCGAAGCACAGCTTATGCCGCTCTCAAATTTTGAGAAGCACGCCGAAGAGATCGACCACTCAAAGCCTGTTTATCTAATGTGCCGCTCAGGAGGCCGTGCAACACAGGCCGCCGAGCGCCTTGCGGCAAAGGGCTTTACCGACATTCACGTTATCAAAGGCGGTATGCAGGCGTGGGAAGCCGCCGATCTTCCGATCGTAAAAGGTGATTCGAAGGTCTGGTCGCTCGAACGCCAGGTGCGGTTCACCGCGGGGCTTTTGATATTGACGAGTGTTATTCTTGGGTTTACGGTATCGCAATATTTCTTTGTGCTGTCGGGCCTGCTCGGCGCAGGGCTGACATTCGCCGGAGCAACGGATTGGTGCGGAATGGCGATGGTCCTAGCTCGTATGCCGTGGAACAAAGCCCGCGGCAATACGTGTTGTAGTGTGGAGGCAAGTTAATGCATTTCAAGCAATTCTATCTGGGCTGTCTGTCGCACGCCTCATATTATCTTGGTTCGAACGGCGAGGCCGCGGTCATCGACCCCCAAAGAGATGTCCAGCAGTACATCGACGAGGCGGCCGAAGACGGCGCGAAGATCAAGTACATAGTCGAAACACATTCGCACGCGGATTTCGTCAGCGGCCACAAGGAACTCGCTGCAAAGACCGGCGCCCAGATCGTTTTTGGGCAGAAGGCCGAAACTGCGTTCGAAACGCTAAAGGTAAAGGACGGCGACATCTTGAATGTAGGATATATTCGCCTACACATATATGAAACACCGGGCCACACACCAGAAGGCATTTCGATACTTGCCGAGGCTGAAGGCGAACCTGACCGGCTGTTTACGGGCGACACGCTCTTTGTCGGTGACGTAGGAAGGCCCGATCTTGTTGGGTCTAAAGGCTTTACGGCAGAGCAGATGGCCGGGATGCTCTATGATTCGCTCCACGACAAAATAATGGCATTGAGCGATGAGACGCTCGTCTTCCCTGCTCACGGTGCCGGAAGCCTTTGCGGACGATCCCTGTCAAAAGAGACGTTCTCGACGCTTGGCGAACAGCGAAAGTTTAACTATGCGCTGAAGCCGATGACAAAAGAAGAATTTGTGCGGATCGTAACCGCCGATCAACCGGCCGCCCCGGCATATTTTGCCGCGAGTGCAGCAAAGAATCTTGAGGGTGCGACTTCACTCTCTGAGATCGCGACGCCGAAAGAAATATCAAGCGAGCAAGCCGCGAATTTTTCAGGTGTGATCATCGACGTAAGAAATGCGGCTGAATACGGTGCGGGACATATACCGAACTCGATAAACATCGGCCTCGGCGGACAATTCGCCTCTTGGGCCGGGCAGATGATCCCGGTCGGAACTCCGATCGCGATCGCTGCGGCTAATTACGAACAGGTCGAAGAGGCCGTGATGCGGCTTGCACGCGTAGGCTTTGAGACCGCTGCGAAATATGTGCTAGTTCGCGCCTCCGACGCGGCAAAGGCGACGCCGCAGGTTTCGGTCGAGGCGGCCGCGAAGTTTATTGCGGATGAACCGAACGCTCAGCTGATCGATGTTCGGCGGCCGGCAGAATATGCCGCCGGGCATGCGAAAGGTGCGTTGAACATCCCGCTCGATACGCTTTCACGCGACTTGGATCGTGTCGATCCAAGTCGCCCGACATTCGTCATCTGCCAGAGCGGCTATCGTTCGAGTCTCGCAAGCGGTATCCTTGAGAATGCAAGCGTGGCCGAGATCAACAATGTCACGGGCGGAACAAAAGCGTGGATCGATGCCGGACTCGACACCGAGACCGCAGCCGCGGCCACTGCTTGCGACAGGAGGTAGTTATGAAGAATAAGATTTTGATACTCGCGGCATTTGCCCTAGCCCTGGTTGCTTGCAACGAAGCGCGCACGCCGCAAACTCCCGTTGCCGCAACGTCATTGGCCGTCGAAGATATGTCTCCGATCGAGGCTCGTCCCGGCATCGAACAGGCCGGTTCGCAGTTCATCGATGTTCGGACCGCAGCTGAGTACGCGGGCGAACACGCCAAAGGTGCGCAGAACATTCCACTTGACACTCTGGAGGCGAATGTTTCGAGTTTGAAGAAGGATCAGCCAGTTTACGTAATTTGTGAAACGGGCCGCCGCTCGCTTGCGGCAGCAGAAACTCTAAGCAAAGATGGATTCACTCGTGTGATCAACATCACGGGCGGGACACGGGCCTGGGCCGACGCTGAATTGCCTATGGCCGAGCCTGCACCCGCGAACAAATAGCTCGTTATGCGCGACGTTGTTATAGTTTTAGCGATCCTTGGCGTTTGGCTGCTTCTCCAACTCGTGATACTGCCGAGACTCGGTTTTTCCACCTGACTCCGTGGAGCCTGCAACGCCGGTCGGCGTCCAAAGAATACCGAATTGAAGGAGACCGCTTCTGTTGAACCTCATAGCAGATAGAGAATTGAGGGCCGGGGCCCGACCCACACTTTCCATTTCTTCGAATTGCTTTGGAGCACACGGTTTCGATAACGGGCACACCACCCGCTTCTAGTCTCTTTTGAAGTTCTTTACGTATTCCATAATGTCTTCATAAGGCGGCGAGGCCACGACCTTGGAATCTATAGGAAGGACCTTTTTGCTACGTTCGATCTCTGAGCTGCGGAACACCTCTTGCCAGAACGTAACGGCATCGCGGAAGTCGATCATTTCGATAAGACACTCCGTTGCATAGGCCGGGACGACACGTCCATTCTCGGCATGAAAGTCAGCAAGGCGAGATCCCATAGTGCAGCCGATCCGTACGACGGTCTCGATCTCGCTTGGTTTGGTCGCAACGGTATCAGGCCTTAGGCCCCAAAGATCAAGCACCTTCGCCTTCGCGATGCCGTCAAAGTATTGAGTAAAACCTTCGATCTGAAAGTCATCCGGCCCGTTGAGCTCGTTCGTGGCCCAGTGGACGACGATCGCGGTCTTGCCTGATATCGGATGTGAGGAGTCTATGTCAACCTTCGTGTGCATCGCTCCAAGTTCATTGGCCTTGAACTTCATCGTCTGATAAATACGTGCGTCCTCCGGAGGCGGAGCTTCAATACCGCACCCGAGCCACAAAGCACAGAAGATCAGCATGACGATGACCAATTGACTGTTTTTCATATTCGATATGTGCCCTCTGTACTCTCCGAGGTTTCGAGCCATTGCCATTTCAGCAGTTCCTCACTTCCCTACGGGGCGATGTTCAACCTACAACCTTCCGACATTTATCATTTCCTCCTTCCAAAGATCGTGCGCGATGCGGCGATCCGTCAACTAGCCGATGGGAGGCCTTTTGATCGGGGTCGCAAAATAAAGCCGAAAAGCGAAACAAAGATGCCGGCGATAAGGGCGATGATCCCCCAGATCTTCCGGGTCCGGTTGAAACTAATGTCTAAGCCGCAGACTTGGCTCCAACTAGCAGCGGTTTTTCGTTGATTGTCAAAGGCGTCGATCAGGTCGCGATCATCTCTTGATAGCGCGGCCAACTTACGTTGATCTCTCAGATCTATGTTCGAGAGGTGTCTTGCCTCCAGAATTAAATAAAATTGGCCAACTTTGGCTTGCTCCCTTTCGGCGACCTTACACGAATTGCCGGCTTCGGGATTTGCACTGAAAGAAAGTACGACGATCCCGCCGCCGGCTATAACCACTAGAACACCGATCGTGATCGCTATCCATGCGATCGCGGTCCGGCATCCGCCCTTCCCACCCGACGAGATAACCGGGAAGATCTCACCAAGCGGTTTCCAGTCGGTCGCACCGACCACGATACCGAGATCGGTCGGCGAGAATCGCCCCGCTTGCAGCCCTTCGACAATCTCCGCTTCCGGGAAGGGGCCTGTTTGCGTTCCGTTCGAATTAATTAAGTAGTCCATAATTTTTCTGTCGGATGATTTCCTCGCGAAACCGACAGTGGGCCGGTCAATTCTTAGTACTAAACGAAACAGGTTTGCATCCCGGCGGATCGTATTTCGGATCAAACGGGATGGGTCCGCCCAGTTCTAGGTAACCGTCCTGAATACAATCGATCTTCCATTCGCCGTTCTCCTGTCTTAGGTTGATGCGCAGGTGATCGACAAAATCGTCGGGTGGCTCCGGCTTGCCAAGGTCGACCTTCACAACAGCTCTGTCGGCGGCGATTCTTGAATCGACAATCGTGATGTCGCCGATCCACGAGTCGAGCCAGTCGTTGCTTGCGAGAAAATACAAATTTCGTGTTTCCCGATCTTGCAAATAGAGCCAACGGTAAAGGCTTTTTGAGAGGAAGCCCGCGACCGTCTTTTTCTGCGCGACCGGTGTTCGTTTCTTTACCATCGTGCCGAGCACCCATTTATAGAAAGCGGTCACACGCTCCGTCGGTTCATCATTGGTTTGCTGAGGCGACTGTGCATTTGAGAAGGGTACCGCTGNNTCCCGGCATCAACGGGATCGGCCCGACATTGAGTAAGTCGCACACAGAATTGCCGACATCCCTCCATAACCAACTGACAAAATTTGGATCGTCGTGGTCAAAGAGATAAATGAGGTTAATTCCGTTATTGAACCTACATTCCCAATAACCGGAAGATCGACCGAGATATATTTTAAGAAGGGCCCTCGATATATCGTCGGCCGCTTTCCAATCACCGGAGGTCACAAATCCGTCGTCCCCATAGAGAGCAACGCGCATTTTTGTGAAAGTACGGAGTTCTTCAGAATCGAAAGTTAGTTCGATCGTTGCAGATTTAAACATTTTTATCCTTCCCGCTCTTTGACCTTAAACAGGGGTCATTTGCCTGCCGGGCATCCCGAGGGCTGTTTAGTCGACCGACCACTTTAGGCAGCCACCGCTCGTCTGTAACGTCGTTCTACTCTCCGTAAATTCATTTCGATGCCTTTGGGTTTTTGATATCGAAATAGCTACACACGGAGCTGAGATCTCGAAGAATGTATAAATGCCATCTTCGGACAATCGGCGTTTTGCCTCCTTGCTTGAGTTTCGCTTTTCATTATCTTTTCTGTGAAATCATTGCCGGGCAGGCACCGGGATATCCGTAGGCAGGCCCCACTGGAGGCTATCGTACCCGCCTGTGCTCTTGAGGATCCACCAAACGCCGTCGCGGACGACCGACACATCAGCCCTTCCGTCTCCGTCGTAATCTGCCGGAACAGGAATGTCTGTGGGCAGGCCCCACTGGATGCGGTCGTAACCGGCGCCATTGCTCTTGAGAATCCACCAGACGCCGTCACGGATAACTGCGAGATCGGTTTTGCCGTCTCCGTCGTAATCAGCCGGAACGGGGATGTCTGTTGGCAATCCCCACTGGATACTGTCGGATCCGCCTGTGCTCTTCAAGATCCACCAAACACCGTCGCGGATCACTGCAAGATCGGTCTTGCCGTCTCCGTCGAAGTCAGCCGGAACGGGATCGTCCGTAGGCAGCCCCCAGCCGATAGTGTCGTAACCGCTGCCGTCGCTCTTTAAGATCCACCAGACACCGTCGCGAAAGATCGCGGTGGCGGTCTTGCCGTCACCATCGTAATCAGCCGACACGAGTTTGTCGCCAGCAACACCCCACTGCGCTGCCATGTACCCGGCCTCCGAGCCGTTCATGTACCAATACCCGTCTTGCGGGCGAAACACTGCCTGATCCGCCTTCCCGTCACCATCGAAGTCGAACGGTGTGCTGACCGAGACGTCGTTCTGCTGCCGCTCGAACGCGCCAATATCTACATTCCCATTACGCGGAAGCCCCCGTTGGTCGGTTTCGAGAGCCGGATTGCCGTCGCCGCAGCCGTTTTCGGTCAGGACGCAATTGTTCCCGGCATTTATCGCAGGCGATCCGGGCCGCAGTGCATGTGTCGTGGTCGTCCCGCCGTTATTTCGCAAAGGCCCTAGCCGAGGGCCAATGCCCACAATATTCCCGTTAACGCCATTCTGGATCCCACCAGACGATGCCGCATCGCCGATCAGATTATGGCTGGCCGTTTCGATGATGCCGGCGACATCCGACGCCGTCCTCGAGGCAAGATTGCCAGCGACGATCGTGTTCCTGAGTACTTCCGTGCCAGGGTTTCGCTCCGAAGTTTCAATCCCTCCTGCGCCGAAGTCACCGCCCGTGTTACCAAAAATGGTGCAATTGCTTATCGAAGTTACGCCACTGCCGGGGGAATCCCGAGCACTATAAGTGTAAATGCCGCCGCCGCCGCCATAACCATTCCCGTCGTCCGCAATATTCCCCGAAATGGTGCTGATGGTGATCGTCATATTCCCGGCCTCGTTTAAGATACCGCCGCCAACTGATCCATATGCCAGGTTGCCCGAAATAGTACTGTTACGGACGATCAATGTCGCGCCAATAAACGTGTGGTAATCCGGAGCAAACGCATAGTTCCAGATGCCGCCGCCGCCAGCGTCATAGAACAGAGCCTGATTGTCGGATACGATGCTATTGCTGACGATCAATGTTCCGCCCCAATTGGCAATCCCGGCGCCAGAGGACCCATTGCAGTTTCCGGTCACAATTGAGTTTCTAACTGTCAAGTGTGCCCCGATAAGGGACGCGATCGCGCCTCCAACCCCCCCAAGGCAGCCACCTGTGATCGTCATACCATCGAGAACAGCTGTCATGTTCTCAGCGATAAAGAAAACACGGTTGGAATATGTGAGGTTGCCGCTGACCGTTAGTAGGTTCGCTCCAGGGCCCTGAATAGTAAGGTTTTTGTTGATCACCAACTGGCCTGACGTCAAAGTGATCGTGCCTGTAATGCTGAAATTGATAGTGTCGCCAGGTGCTGCGTCCAGTATCGCCTGCCGCAGGCTGCCCTGACCGTTGTCGCTAGTGTTCGTGACGGTGATCGTCGCCGCCCGATGGGATGTCGTAGTTGAAGCGGCGTTGTTATTCACGGAGCTCGATCGGATCACTGAGCGACTGGCCGCTACAGGATACAAGGGCAGGCTTCTCCGCTGTATTTTGTCAGTCCGTCCCACCGAGCCGATCACGGGTGTGCCGTGGATATTCGTCACAGTTTGTGTGGCGGCCGCGACTTCGGCGACCACGAGTGCCAACAAAAATCCGATCATTGGTGCGAGCTTCATGATGTTTCCTCCTTCGGAAGATGTCCTAGGCCGGTTCGCCCGACCGCTGCTTGTTTCTCTCTTACGGAACACCGATCAAATTCTTTCATAACAGCCAGACCGCTATCTCACTACTGTTTCCCAGTACAGCACATGCCTGGGCGGTGCTTGTTGAACGCCCATCCCTTTTCTTCCCGCCATCAACGGAATCGGTCCGACAGTTAGTAAGTCGCATACGGAATGGCCGACATCTCTCCAGAGCCAACTGACAAAATTAGGATCATCGTGGTCGCGTAGATCGATGCAGTTATCGGAATATACCCAATAACCGGAAGACCTTCCTAAATGTATGTTTAGGAGGACTTTCGATATTCCGTCGGCCGCTTCCCAATCGCCGGAGGTTGCAAATCCGTCGTCCCCATAGAGAGCAACGCGCATCTTTATCTTCGTCCCCAGTGCTCTTGATACGAAAGTTAGTTCGATCGTCGCAGATTTCATATTCCTCGATCCTCTTGTTCTTTAACTTACTTCTTTGCGACCATTTTGGAGCCTGCGATAAACGGAAGGTTTTCCATAAATCCGGCCATATCGTCGATAGAGATCGAGTCGCCCGATTTTGAAACAGTTGCGACTCGATTGCCCTTGTGGATGTAGAATCCGCGGTAGCAAGTCGCGCCCTCAGCCATCTCTTTGCCGTCCTTGGTGAAGCTGAACCGAAGCGGTTTGTCGCCCGCTGTGCAATCTTTGATCAAGCCTTTTTCCATCTCGTCTTTTGCCTCGGTTTCGCTCTTATACACGTCCATCAAATAAAGAAGAAAATCCTCGCTTGGCGGGACAGAGTACATTCCGGCGTACCAGACCTTTGATCCCCAAACGTTGCCATGCCCTGGATATCTAGTCTTCAATTTGAATTCTTTAACTTGATCCGGAAGATCTTCCCGCGAATCTTTAGGAAACACATTGCGGTACGCAAGAAATCCAAGGATGCCGACGACGACCAGAACGAACACAACGAAAGCTCCGAGAACCCCGAGGATCATTCCCCACCGCCGTTTCTTAGGCTGCGATGCCGCCAATACCGGCTGCGGCGAGCTCGGCACACGGACCGTATTCGGAAGCACCTCTGACAGCGGCTTCCACTCGGTGCCGCCGGATGCGGCGCAGAGATCGGTCGGCGTTATCTCGCCCGATCTCAACCTCTCTTCTATCTCACTTTCGGTAAATGGACCCAACGCTTTACCGTCTTTGGCTATGTAATAATTCACTGTGTTTCGTACTCCTTTTACTCTTAGGTGTCGCGGCCACGCGATCGAACAAGATCAATGGCCGAGACCTTACTTCCTATGAGGATATTGACCGTCATTTATTCCCATTGCCGAGAGATTCGCTTTCTCATCATTTGTCTGTCGCGTCACTTCGTCGGACAGCCGGCGGGTTCATTGCGAATAAAGTTTCCATACGAAGACCCCCATGTGCCGCCGCCGGCGTATTCCTGTACCACGTTGATCCAGAGGATATTGCAGTACCCGTGATCCCAGTTTGGATATTTGACCCAAATGGCGCCGTGCTTGTATCGCTTTTCGGGAATGCCTATTGAATTCTTTTGGATCAGCCATCCGGACTCTAAAAGGCCGATCTTGAACACCTTTGCTTGGTTCAGGTCGCTGATGGCGCTCCTGATCACGCGCTCATCAGCGGCATTTCGCACGTTGTAGGAATACAGCGTGTACTTGGGGAGCGAGATCTTTGCGGCCGCTTGGATCTCGTCCAACAGCCCTGAAATGCATGGGTAGAGTTCACCGTATTTTGTCGCGAGCTTTTGCCTTCGCGAGGGAGAGATAGCGGCTAAGAACCAATCTTCGTTGAACTCCGGCGAATACCAGCCACGGCCTTTGTCGAACGTTTTTGCGTCTTCGAGCAGTTCGTTCAGGTCTTTCTTATAAAGGTCAACGCGAATCTGGTTGACATCAGTTAGCTTGCCGCACTCGCCGGCTTTCGGCACATCGGCTAGCACACATTGAAGGTACTGCTGTCGATTGCTTGCAATATCGAGCCATATCGCCGGATTGCGAAGGTCATCTGAGGCGTCATTGGCAATACCGATGCTCTCGGAAACACCGATCGCACGCAGGTCGCGCTCGAGTTGTGCAAGCTTGGCTTGCTCGTTCGTCAGAGTATCGACCTTTTCCTTATTGCTCTTGAATCTCCGCTCCTCGCCATATCTATATTGGTTATGGGGGAAGTTATGCTTCTTGTCGAAACATTCCATATAGGCGAGGACGAGATCGCGTTTGGGGTCATCACGAGAGAACACAAGCTTATTGAAAGCCTCGTACTGCTCAGTGCTCAACTGCCCACTTGGCGTACTATTCCCGTCGCTCTCTGAAGGAACTGACGTGGCTGTCGGTTTATCCTTTCTGATCTTCGGGATCTTCGGAATGGTGATCGTGAACTGCCCGTACACCGCGGCTGTCGCTCCGAGTGATAAGACCATTGAGAGAAGGATGATACATATTCTTTGCATTTTGTTTCTCCTGTGCGGGGCAAGCCCGTTTCACTGTTATTGAGCTGGTGCGGCTTTCGAGCACGCTTCTGCGGTTGGCAGCATCGAGCAGACGAGCTTTTTGAGCTCTTCGATCTGCTTTGCCTGAGCGTCGATCAAGGTTTGTTGTTCCTTGATCGCGTCGACGAGTACGGTCGGGACCTGCTCACCATTGAATTCGGTTAGATCGCTCGTGCCCGCGAGCGGCGTCGAGCAAGTCGAGATCTGATAATTCGAACTGTTCCAGCAGAGACGCGTAGCCGTTGCCGGACCGAGCTGATTCAGGTACAACCGGCCCGGTATCCAAATAGAATCCGCTGTCCTTCCGAGAGCGACAGTGTTGCTCGAAGTGACCGTCGCTCCAGCACCTATCGCTGTTGCGTAGTCGAGGCCGTCCACGGTCGATGTGTTGGCCCCAAGAAGGGTCGCGTGGGTACTCGAAGTGTTCTGGGTACCGGAAGCCTGGCCGATGAAAGTATTGCTGAATCCGGTTAGGTTGTGGTGTCCGGCAGCCTGACCGATAAACGTATTCCAATTGCCGCCGATATTATCGAGGCCCGCAAGTTGGCCGACGAATGTATTGTTTCCGCCGGTCGTGTTGTTGCGGCCGGCTTCGCTCCCGAGGAATGAATTTGCCCCACCGGAAGTGTTCGAAAAACCGGCGAAACGCCCGACAAAAGTTTGACCGATGCCTGTGTTCGCAGGGCTGTCGCCGCCAACATGAAGATCTTCGATGCTGTTCCCGAAGGAAAGGGCATTCGAGCCCCCAATGTTGTACCTTGTCTGGCTGTTGACCACATTCGACGTAAATGTGCCCGAAGTGTTAAACGATCCAGGCACGTTGACCGTGTCTGCAGGACGACCAAGTACAAGGGTATTGCTCGTCGAGACCGCCGAGCCCGCACCGATCGCCGTAGCGTAACTAAGGCCGTCGGCTCCAACACTTGCAAGACTCCCCAGTAACGTGAGGTTGCTGCCGGTCGTGTTTCCGAGCCCAGTGTTCTCGCCGAAGAAAGAGTTGCTGTTGCCGGTAGTTCCATTCGATCCGGCGCCGCCTCCGAAATATGAGTTGAGTTGCCCCGTCGTATTCGACCGTCCGGCGGCGTTTCCAAAAAAGGAATTAGCCGCACCGGTCGTGTTATAGAGCCCGCTCTGATTCCCAAAGAACGAGTTTGCGATGCCGGTAGACCCCGATGAACCGCTATTTGTCCCGACCATCGTGCTCTTGGAACTTAGACTACCGGCTCCTGCATTCAGGCCGACTGCAAGTGACTCAGAAGCCGGAGTGGCTAGGATCCGATTTCCGCCGAGGTTGAACTGCGTCGTAGCATTTAAGACATTCGCCGAGCCGGTCCCGTCGATGCTGAAGTTCGCGAGAGCTTGAGGACTTGTGTTCTGATTCTGCACATAGTTCGCGCTTCCGGCGGTCGGGTCTCGCTGGTTCGACATTCGCGGATCGACCGTGCTTACATACTGGTTTGCCGAAATTCCGCCTAGCTGCTGCGTATTCGTGGCGTTTTCGGCATTCACGGCCTCCAGCGAGCGAACGGCGTACGGCGTGGACGTGATCGACTGTCGCGTAGACAGGGCGGTAAATGCGTTCGCACCGGGTTGGCTGACCGAGATCTCCAACGAACGCGGCGCTCCGGTGAATGGATTTGCTCCAAAATCCAGAACTGTCGTGAAGATGCCGTCCCTGAACGAGACGCCCGGAACGATAACGTCCGAGCCGATCTGTACATCGTTCTCATCGTCGAAAAGCTTGAATTTCAGATCACGCGGCGTCGAAACGTTCGCACCGGCTTCGACAAGCTTGCCTTGATAGGTGAATGACGTCGTGCCGCCGGGATTCGGCGGTGGCGGCCCGTTGACCCCGGTGCCTGACAGCGGGATCGATACCGTCGGGGTGCCGGACACGTTGGTCGAGAAATCGAGGGTCGCTGATCGCGGGCCTTCTGCCGAGGGCGTGAATCCGACTATGAATGTAGTCTGCGTATATGCCGGAATCGGGGCAATAGGGAAGCCTTGAACCGGAAAATCACTCGCGTTGCCGCCGTTGACGCTTAAAGACGCGAGGCTGAGAGGCGCACTTCCCGAGTTCGTCACAGTGATGGTGATGGGGTTTAAGGACGGTACCCCAACGGTCTGATTTCCGAACGCGGCCGACCAAGGTGAAACATTGATCCCAGGAGCCGGAGTGCCGAACCCGCTTAGTGGGATCGTGGCGATGGTACCTGCTCCGTATGCTCTGATATACAGAGTTGCTTCGAAATAGCCCTGGTCGATCGGCCGAAAATATACGGCGAACTGAGTCTCAGTGTGTGGTGGAAGCTGCTGAGGGACGGTAAGGTCAACGATGAACGACGGCGAAATCAACTCAGGCTCGCTAAGCTCATATGTGCCCGTAGAGCTCGTGTTACGGATAGTGACCATGATCTGGCTTGTGGTCCCGTCAGGGGTATTCGGGAACTCGACCGGGGACGGTGTGACGGTGATAGCGAAGGGCAAGTCGGTAATTCTTGTCGTCATTCTGACATCTGGGGCAGTCCCTGCCGCTCTCACGTGCTCCGAGAGCAGCGGAAAAACCGAAATGATGCTGATCGCAACGATGAGTGTTCTGAGAAGGCGTTTGTTATTCATGCGTGGTCTCCGGCTGTTTATTCGGCTCTCTAAAAAGCAGAACCCTTGGATCTATCCGTTTCGGCAAAATACTAGGTTCCTAGCTGGTCTCTCTTCCTGAAGTGAACCGATAATAGCCAAACGAACTCCCGGAAATCCTTGACAAAAGTTCTTCTTTTCTTCATCTTTTTCTTCCCCTGCAGCAAAATGACGCTCGCCCCTCAGCCCGCCATGGTGTTAAAAAAAGAGACCGTCAAGAAATAGTTCACGCGGTCTCTTTTGTTACTTAATGGAGCCGATCTCCTTTTGTCATACGATCCCCTAACGCAGCTCATGGAAGGTAGCCTGCGGGAACAGGAACATCTCCATCGATGCCGAATTGTGCAACGTTCACCGAGCCGTCCGTGGATCGAAGCCCGAACCAAATGCCATTCGATGGCCTAAAGACCTGCAGATCGGTCCTTCCGTCACCGTCAATATCTCCCGGAGCCGGAGTGTCGGCAGAGAGTCCGAATTGAGCTGCAAAGAAACCGTCAGAGGAGTTCTGGATGTACCAGGTCCCGGTTGATGGGCGGAATACGGCGACATCCGTCGAGCCGTCGCCGTCGTAGTCGCCCGCAACGGGAATGTCTTCGGAAAGGCCGAATGCGATCGCTCTGAAGCCGTCATTCGAAAGCTGAAGGTACCAGACGCCAGTCGATGGCCTGAAGACCCCAAAATCAGCCTTGCCGTCGCCGTCGAAGTCGCCCGTGGCCGGCTTGTCGGTCGCAAGCCCGAATTGATACGCCTGGAAGCCGGACGTGGATCCCATAACGTACCAGACTCCGCTCGAGGGCCTGAAAACGGCGATATCAGTCTTAAGATCGCCATCGTAATCAGCCTGAACGGGAATATCCCCAGCGAGCCCAAATCCCATTATGAAAGTGCTTCCGGTGCTGTTTAGTACATACCAAACGCCGGTGGACGGCCGGAATACTGCCCGATCCGTCTTGCCGTCGCCGTCGAAATCGCCCGGCGTGATCAGGTCGCCGTTGGCCCCAAATTGAACGGCCTGGAAGGCTCCGTTGCTGCTGTTCAAGCTGTACCAGACGCCGTCTGAAGGCCGCCAAACCGCAGTGTCGCTGGCCGTATCAGCATCAAAACTCGAGATGGCCGTGCCCGTAAGGGTTGCCGTGGACGTTGTGTAGATATAGTCGCCGGCGGGTGAGCCGCCGTTGTCCGCGGCGTTACCCGAAGCGTAAAAGCTGACCTTGCCTTTTCGTGTCGCAGGAGCGGTCCAATTGAATGTCCAGGATTTGGAACCGGATTGCGTTGGGAAGATACCGCTGGCCGTATGTTCGACATAGCGACGAGTGTGTCCATTGACGGTGCCGGTGATCGACTGGATCTGAGCGGAGGAGATTTGGATGGTACCGACCTCAGCCCCGCTGCGGTCGATCGCGGTCAGCTCAAATCCAAATGCAGCAGCATTGGACTGTGCGGTTGTGACCGTAACGGGGATGACCTGGCCGGGCAGGTAATTCGCAGGGATGCCTGTTATCGCCACGCTGCCGGTGCCGCTGTTGACCGGGAAACTTGCGTGACAGACCGTACAGTTCGATTCGTTCGGGGCGCCCGTGTACTTGGCAGGCGGCCCGCTCGAGAATGCAGATGTTCGCTGCACCTCGGGCCCGACGCTAAGAAGGCCAAACGCCGCGAACACAATTGTTATGGTGATGGCGGATATTTTTATAGCGGTGGCACGGTCGAATTTCCTTAACATGATATTTCTCCTTTTTGTTTCAATGCCCATGGTGCTTAGTTCG
>JRYI01001270.1_pt1 | contig 44174 bp, 45 predicted proteins | sample 235361 | NCBI WGS metagenome assembly JRYI01 (sample SAMN03074212, study PRJNA261471) | activated sludge metagenome | biome: Common Effluent Treatment Plant; feature: Wastewater; material: Activated sludge; isolation source: activated biomass in a lab-scale reactor treating industrial wastewater at...
CGTTCTGCTCGCCGTGCTGGCTCTTCGCAGCCTGCTGCCGGCCGGCTACATGGTGCAGGTTGCAGCCGCCTCGGGCGCACCCGAGATCGTCATCTGCACGAGCGCAGGACAGAAGCTGATCGCCGCCGAGGCCGGCGGCACGCCTGCTCCGTCCAGACCGCAGTCCGTCGATACCGGGCTTTGCCCCTTCGCCACCGCGGGTGCGGCGGCCCTGGCGGCTGCGGAGCCCAGGAGCCTCGTCGGCGAAGCCGAATACGCCTCCGTCACCTATACGATGGCGGTCGCCGTTTTTGCCGAGACACCCAAGCCTGGGGCCACGTCGGCCCGAGGCCCTCCGCCGTCCGCATCGATCTGATTCCGCTTGTCATCTGTCGCCCTGCGTTGCGTTCCGTTACCTGGAGCGTGCGCGTGGGCCGCGCGCTCAGACCCAAATCCGGACTGCTGTCATGTCAACGTTCCGCCGTCCACGGGAACTGCCCGGGGCATCCCTCTTTTTCCACGCCGGAGGACTCGCGGCGCTGTCCGCGGCCGGCCTCTGCCTTTCGGCGCTCCCCTCGCTCGCTCAGGAGAGCGCCGAGGGCGCGACCGAGCTTCCGCCGGTCAACGTCGTCACGACGACCCCCAAGGCCAAGGCCGCCGCGGTGAAAAAGACCGCCCCGCTCTCTCCGTCCGGCGCACCGCAGCAAGCAGCCGTGGAAGCGGCCAGCGAGGCCGGGCTACCGGCGCCGGGCACGCGCTCGGGAAGCCTCGGCGTCCCGACGGCGGCCGAAGCCACGGCCGACATCGAGCGCACCCCCGGCGCGGTCGAGGTCGTGCCCGACACCGCCTACAAGGCCTCGACGCCGGCGGTCACCATCAAGGACGCGCTCGATTACGTGCCCGGCGTCTTCGTGCAGCCGAAGTGGGGCGAGGACTCGCGCCTCTCCATCCGCGGCTCGGGGCTCTCGCGCAACTTCCATCTGCGCGGCATCCAGCTCTTCATGGACGGCATCCCGATCAACACGGCGGACGGCTACGGCGATTTCCAGGAGATCGACCCGACGGCCTATCGCTACATCGAGGTCTTCAAGGGCGCCAATGCGCTGCGCTTCGGCGCCAACGCGCTCGGCGGGGCGATCAACTTCGTGATGGCGACCGGCTACGACGCGGACCTCTTCGGCGTGCGCGTCGATGCCGGCAGCTTCGGCTTCCACAAGCTCGCGGCGAGCTCGGGCGGCGTCTCCGGGCCGGTCGACTATTTCATGGCCGGCACGTGGCAGGAGCAGGACGGCTTCCGCGACCACAGCGACGGCGAAAGCGTGCGCGGATCGCTCAACGTCGGCTACCGGCTCACGGAGGCCATCGAGACGCGGTTCTATCTCAACGCCAACGACGTCGATCAGCGCATTCCCGGCAGCGTGACGAAGCACGCCGCGTTGACGGATCCCAGGACGGCGGCCGCCGGCAACGTCCTCAACGACTACCAGCGCAACATCGATACGGTGCGCATCGCCAACAAGACGACCGTGCGTCTCGCGCCCGGCACCTTCGTCGAGCTCGGCGCCTTCAACGTCGACCGCCACCTGATGCATCCGATCTACCAATGGCTCGACTATCGCTACGACGACTACGGCGGCTTTGCGCGCATCACCGACGAGAGCCGCATCGGGGGCTTCGCGAACCGGACGATCGCGGGGCTCAACATCCACAATGGAACGACCGACGTGCGCCAGTACGTCAATGCCGGCGGGCACAAGGGCGCGCAGACCGTCGATGCCGAGGACACCTCCCGCAACCTCAGCGCCTATTTCGAGAACCATTTCTACGTGAGATCCGACGTGGCGCTGATCGCCGGCACGCAGTTCCTGCATGCGACGCGCGAGCGGGACGTCGTGTTCGGCGCCACGCCCGGCGAAACCGAGTTCAACATCTGGAGCCCGAAGGGCGGCATGCTGTGGGACGTGACGCGCAACTGGCAGGTGTTCGGCAACATCTCGCGCAGCGCCGAGGTGCCGAGCTTCGGCGAAAGCGTGGCCTCGCTCGATATCTCGTTCGCAGACGTCAAGGCGCAGCGGGCCACGACCTACGAGATCGGCACGCGCGGGCGGACGGAGGACTTCACCTGGGATCTCGCGCTCTATCGCGCCAACATCGACAACGAGCTGCTCTGCTTCACGAGCAATCCGGCGATGGGCACATGCCAGGTCGGCAATGCCGATGAAACGATCCACCAGGGTATCGAGCTCGGCTTCGGTGCCGCGGTGATGAAATCGATGATCGCGGGGGGCGCCGATCCGGACAAGCTCTGGCTCACCGCCGCTTATACGCTCAGCGACTTCCGCTATGACGACGATCCGCTCTGGGGCAACAACGAGATTCCCGGCGCGCCGCGTCACTTCGTGCGGGCCGAGCTTCTTTACAAGCACCCGAGCGGCCTCTACCTCGGTCCGAACGTCGAGTGGGTGCCGGACGCCTACTACGTCGACAGCGCCAACTCGCTCGAGACCGAAGCGTATGCCGTCTGGGGCGCCAAGATCGGCTTCGACAACGGAGGTCCGATCACGGCCTATCTCGAAGGGCGCAACCTGTCGGACAAAGCCTACATCGCGTCGAGCTCGATCGCGACGGCCGCCGACGGCACGAGCGCGCTCTTCGAGCCCGGCACGGGGCGGGCCATCTATGGCGGGCTCCAGGTGAGGTGGTGACCCTCACGCGGATCCACCCACCCTCACAAACTCTCGCACTCCCCCTCCCTCTTTCAGACACGGAAGGCTTATCATGACCATCACATCGAAAGTCCCAGCCTGGGCCGCGCTCCTCATTCTCGCCGCCGCCCCGGCCCACGCGCATGTCACCCTGGAACGCGGCGAAGCCCCCCGCGGCAACTTCTACAAGGCCGTGCTCAAGGTCCCGCACGGCTGCGACGGGACGGCGACACACACGGTGCGCGTCGATGTTCCGGAGGGGTTCGTCGGCGTGAAGCCAATGCCGAAGCCGGGCTGGACCCTCAAGACCACGCGCGGCGCCTACGCGCAGAGCTATGGCACCCATCACGGCTCGGTCAGCGAGGGCGTGCGGCAGATCGAATGGTCGGACGGAGACCTACCGGACGATTACTATGACGAATTCGTGGCCAACGGCTTCATCGCCCGCGAGCTCACCGACACGGCGCTTTACTTCAAGGTCGTCCAGGAGTGCGCCAAGGGCGTGGAGCGGTGGACCGAGGTTCCGACCGCCGGCCAGGACCCGCACGATCTCAAGGCGCCGGCTGCGGTGCTCCGGATCGCCGATAACAGCGCGGCGGGCACTCAGCACGATCACCATGGCCACGGCGATGCGAAGGCCGCCGCAGCAGAGGGCGGGGCCGCGACCATCGGATCCCTTGCCATCGAGGGGGCCTGGACGCGCGCGACGGCAGACGGCGCAAAAGTCGGCGCGGGCTATCTCACCATCCGCAATACCGGAAGCGCCGCGGACACGCTGGTCGGGATCAAGACGTCCGTCGCGGGGCGCGGCGAGATCCACGACATGACGATGACCGACGGCGTGATGCGCATGCGTCACCTGCCGGACGGCATCGAGATCCCTGCGGGCGGGAACGTCACGCTCCAGCCGGGCGGCATGCATCTCATGTTCATGGATCTCAAGGAGCCGCTGGTTCAGGGCGCGACGGTGACCGTGACGCTGACCTTCAAGAGCGGCGCGACCGGCGACGTGGTTCTCCCGGTCCGGGCGCTCGGCGCGAAGAAGGGCGGTGACCATAACGGCCACAGCCACCATTAAGCGGTAAAAAGCGGATCCGCGCCCGAGTGGCTGAGGCGCGGATCCGCGTTGCGTGTTGAAGGATTTTACGTCCGCGCGATCATTCGCGCATCATCGTCTCTTTGAGGCCGGAGTCGTTTCCCCTCCACCGGGCGACGGCTTTGCGACGGCGCTCAAGCTCTTCCGTCCAGGGATAACGGATCGGAAGCGGTTCGGCCGCGTGGCGGTTCTTGAAGTGGAGGCAAGTCACGGTCGACGCCTGCTTCGTCGACACATTGGAAGGAGCTGCTGAGTTGTTCATGAGGCGGCTACTCCGTTACGCTTCATTCTCGGCTCAGTGGCCCGACGTGAACTCGTAAGCTCCGCGCCGGTTCCCCCGTCTGGCTTCAGCGGCTTGCGCTTGCAGACTTTCGCTTTCATGCCCCTCGTGGCGGCGAGTAGACACCGCGCAGCGCGACACGCAAAGTGAAAATCGAAGATATATTCTTCACAATCTCATGACGCGCCGCAAAAAACGACGCGGCAAGAAATCGACACACTCCGCTCGCGCCTTCGTTTCCGCATCATCTCCTTTCATCCGGGGAAACTTCCATGGCCGGCTTCGTGCATCTCTCGGCCCTCGCAACGCAACTGCTCGAGAGCCGGGCTCATGCCCGACAATGATCTAACTGCAGGCGTGCGGCAGCAGCATGACAGCCTCCGCCTCCAGCGATGCGACATCTTGACTTGGCCGTCAGCTTCATGCCCGAGCCGTCGTGAGCTCGCAGGGCGCCGGTGCGCGAAGACCGTCCGCATCTCACCTCCGGCAGGCGAGGCCAAAAACAAAGCGGCGGCCGCTTCGCGACCGCCGCCCACGTTCGTTCGAATGCGATCGACTTAGACGAGGTCGATCTCAGCCGGCAGATACGAGGTCACCTCGAGGCCGACTTCCTGCTCGCGAACCGAGGGCTTCATCCAGGTCTTCATGAGTCTTCTCCTTGGGTTGGCAGCGGAGGGTTTCGGATCCGCCTGTCTTGTGAGGAAAACCTACCGCAAGGTCCCCGGGCCGGGCCAATCGTATTTTCCGTGACCGCCTATCAGCGGCACTGATGCTATGATGTAACAGTTTGCGCGCCTCAGGCTGGGCGGCGCGGAACCACCAGGCGCGCGGTCATGACCTGGACCACCTCGCCCTTCTGGTTCAGCGTTTCGCTGCGCACCGTCACCATGCCCCGGTCGGACCGCGAGCGCGAGGGCTTCGCCGCGATCACCTCGCAGACAGCGGTGAGCGTGTCGCCGGGATACGTGGGCCGCGGCCACGCGACCTCGCCGCCCGCACCGATGACACCGCCCGCGATCGGCAGACCGCTCGTCACCAGGAGGCGCATGGTGAGCGCGGCCGTGTGCCAGCCGCTGGCGACGAGGCCGCCGAAGAAGCTCTTCTCCGCCGCCGCCGCATCGAGGTGAAAGGGCTGCGGATCGAACTCGGCCGCGAAGCGCCTGATCGCTTCCGCGTCAAGCGTGAGCGTGCCGGTCGTCACGCGCCATCCAACGGCGAGATCCTCGAAATAGAGGCGGGCACCGGTTTCGTCGCCGCTCACGGCGTCAGGGGTCTGGCTGTCGAGAGTCATGGATGGCTGGATCCCGCGGTCTTTGCGGCCGTCACACACGTGTGCGCACCGAGGCTCATTCCGAGACGATCCTGTGCTACGTCTCGGTCCTGTCGGGGCGCTTGTAGGGAATTCCGGCCTCCTCGTCGAGACAGGCGGGCGTGCGAAGCGGAGAGAGGGTCGTCATGTGGGCTCACGGCGAGGAACGGGTCTTTACCGTCTCCGGGGTCGATCTTCGCGTCACCGGCGGCACGTGGCCCTTCGCCGACCGCCATCGAAGCGAGATCGAAGTCCACTGGGCGCGGCGGGTCCGCGAGACGCCGGGCTTCTTCAACGGCGCCGTCTTCGTGGTGACGAGTTGCACCGTTTCGGCCGGCGGCCGTCTCTCGGCGCAATTCGTCCGCACCGACTTCAAGAGCTTCCTCTACTGGCGCGAGACGGGATTTCGGGACGAAAGCGTCCTCGACGGGTTCGGCTCGGCGCTCATTCTTTCGGCCGACGGCGAGGTGCTGCTCGGCCGCCAGCGAGCGGGGAACCTCAACAGCGGCCTCTGCTATCCGCCGAGCGGGTTCATCGACGCTGCAGATGTCCGGGAAGACGGCGCAATCGACATCGACGCGAGCGTCGCGCGCGAGGTCGCCGAGGAGACGGGGCTCGCGCCGCCCGCAGTCGCACGCGGCGAGGGCTACATCGTCACCCGCGCCGGGCCAGTGCTCTCCATTGCCGTTCCGTTCCTGTCGCCCCTGCCCGGCCCTGCGCTTTTGCACGCGGCCCGCCGGCACATCGCATCGGATAGCGAGAGCGAGCTTGCCGATCTCCGGCTCGTCACGCCGGGCGAAGTCCCCGCCGGATTGCCCATGCTGGATTATGCCCGGGTGCTGCTCGCCGGGCTTCCGCGCCTGGAAATTCCCGTCCTGAGGCATCCACGCCGCTTGGAGCGGGGCGGCGGATAGGGCAGAGTGCGGCCGCTCTCAGACCGGTCAATCGAACCATCATCGGACTTTCAATGGCGCTCAAGTTCCACACGCTCGACGTGTTCACCGACCGGCGTTTCGGCGGCAATCCCCTGGCCGTCGTTCTCGGCGCCGACACCCTCTCCGACGACCAGATGCAGACCATCGCGCGGGAGTTCAATCTTTCGGAAACGGTGTTCGTGCAGAGTTCCACGCGCCCGGCCCACTCGGCGCGGATGCGCATCTTCACGCCCCGCAGCGAGATCCCCTTCGCCGGCCATCCGACCATCGGCACGGCGATTCTGCTCGCCGAGCTCAACGCACCGGCCCACAATGGGGAGAGGGACGCGCTCGTCGTTCTCGAGCAGGCCATCGGTACGGTGCGCGTCGGGGCGCGGCTCAGAACCGGTGGTGCCGCGTTCGCCGAGTTCGACGCGCCGAAGCTGCCGGCCGAGGCCGGCGTGCTGCCGCCGGTCGACGTGCTCGCCGCCGGCCTCGGCCTCATCCCGAGCGAGGTCGGCTTCGAGAACCACGCGCCGATCTGCTATGCCGCGGGCAACACGTTCGCCTTCGTGCCGGTCGCATCGCTCGAGGCGATCGGGCGCGCCCGCGTCAACGGCAGCCATTGGGAGCGCGCGTTCGAGCAGCAGGGCATCTCGGGCGTCTATGTTTACACGCGCCAGTGCGAGCATACGACCAGCGCCTTCCACGTGCGCATGTTCGCGCCCCAGATCGGGATTGCCGAGGACCCGGCGACGGGGTCGGCGGCCGTCGGGCTTGCCGGCATCGTGCACCAGTCCGACCGCCTGCGCGACGGCACGCACCGGCGCATCGTCGAGCAAGGCTACGAGATGGGCCGGCCGAGCCAGATCGTGCTGACGCTCGTCGCGGCCGGCGGGAAGCTCGCCTCGGTGCGCATCGGCGGCTCGGCCGTGCGCGTGTCCGAGGGGACGATCGACGTCTGACCTCGCCTAACGTTCTTCGGCAGAGGCAACGCGCGACTGCCTTCGCTTCGCCTATGCCGTCTGCGCCCCGGACCCACACCCGGACATATCGGGCATCGCCGCCTTGATCTCCTCGACCGTCATGTCCCTGACGTGCGTTGCGACCGACCATTTGTGGCCGAAGGGGTCGACGATCTGGCCGTAGCGGTCGCCCCAGAACGCATCGGTGACCGGCATCGTCACTGTCGCGCCCGCCGCCACCGCGCGCTCGACGAAGGCGTCGGCGTCGGGGACATTGAGGTGAATGCAGACGGGGGAGCCCTTGAGGGTGAGCGGCCCGACCGAGCCCATGGCCGGGAACTCGTCGACAAGCATGACGGGGGAACCGCCGATCCTGATGCTCGCGTGCCACATGCTGCCGTCGGGGCCTTCTAGGCGCATGATCTCCTCGGCCCCGAACGCCTTCTCGTAGAACGCGATCGCCTTCGCCGCGCCGGCAACGACGAGATGCGGCGTGACGGTCGGCAGGGCGCGGGGCTCACCTTTTGCGGGCTTTTCGCGGGAAGCTGCGCCGGCCATCTCCGCGGGCTTTGCCTCGGTCTTTGCATTGGCCATGTCGGTCTCCCTTCCTGTTCTTCGAGTTTACAACCCATTGATTCAGGAGCGCGTGATTGGTTCCCTCGCGCGGCTCCTCCGCCCGTGAGGACGACGGTGCGGGACCGGTCCGGAATCGGGAGAGCGCCCGAAAAAGGGCCGCGGAGCCCGGCGCGGGGCGCGGCTCTTCGGCCCGGCCTCTTGCGCTCCCGGGGGGGCATCGCGTAAGTGTCAACGCAACAGACCCGTTTTTGGCCGAGACGCTCACCCATGAGCCGCACGTCCACCCGCTCCGACAGGCCCCGGACCGGCGCTTTCGCGCCCGGCCACGCGGTGCTGTCCGCCGGCCTCCTGACCCTCCTCCTTATCGGCCCCTGAGAACCGGGGGCCCGGCTACTGCCGGGCAGGTGCTCAGGGGATGCGAGACCAAGCGACAGGATCTCCGCCGCTCCAGCAGGGCGCGGCCCCGAGGAAGGACCACTTTCATGACCACCACCGGCACCACCGACGGCGACCGCGTCGTCATTTTCGACACCACCTTGCGCGACGGCGAGCAGTGCCCCGGCGCGACCATGACCTTCGAGGAGAAGCTCGAGGTCGCCGACTGCCTCGACCAGATGGGCGTCGACATCATCGAGGCCGGCTTCCCGATCGCCTCCGAGGGCGACTTCGAGGCCGTCTCCGCCATCGCCCGGCGCGTCAAGCGGGCGACGGTGGCCGGGCTCGCGCGCGCCATCAACGCCGACATCGACCGTGCCGGAGAAGCGGTGCGCCATGCCCGGCGCGGTCGCATCCATACGTTCGTCTCGACCTCGCCCATCCATCTCGCGCACCAGATGCGCAAGACGGAGGCGGAGGTGCTCGAGATCATCACGGCGACGGTGACGCGCGCGCGCAACCTCGTCGAGGACGTGGAGTGGAGCGCCATGGACGCGACGCGAACCGGGATCGACTATCTCTGCCAATGCGTGGACGCTGCCATCAAGGCCGGTGCGACGACGATCAACCTGCCCGATACCGTCGGCTACGCCATGCCCGATGAATACTACGAGATGTTCCGCGCGGTGCGCGAGCGCGTGGCGAACGCGGACAAGGCGGTGTTCTCGACGCATTGCCACAACGACCTGGGCCTCGCCGTCGCCAATTCGCTCGCCGCCTTGAAGGCCGGCGCGCGGCAGATCGAAAGCACGATCAACGGCATCGGCGAGCGGGCCGGCAATGCGGCGCTCGAGGAGGTGGTGATGGCCATCCGCACGCGCGGCGACGCGCTGCCCTACCGGACGGGTATCGAGACGACGATGCTGGCGCGCGCCTCCAAGCTCGTCTCGGCGGTCACCAACTTCCCGGTGCAGTACAACAAGGCCATCGTCGGGCGGAACGCGTTCGCGCACGAGAGCGGCATCCACCAGGACGGCATGCTGAAGCACCCGCAGACCTACGAGATCATGACGCCGGAATCGGTCGGCGTCGGCAAGACCTCGCTGGTGATGGGCAAGCACTCGGGNNGCGCTGCAGGTGATCGCCGGCACCGGCGGGCCGCAGTCGGCAACGCTGACGCTCGACATCGACGGGGCGCAGCAGACCGTGCATGCCAACGGCAACGGGCCGGTGGACGCCACCTTCGCGGCGATCCATCGGCTGGTGCCGCACACCGCGAAGCTCGAACTCTACCAGGTGCACGCCGTCACCGAGGGGACCGATGCGCAGGCCGAGGTGTCGGTGCGGCTCGCGGAGGACGGTCGCGTCGTGACCGGCCGGGGCGCCGACACGGACACCATGGTCGCCTCGGCGCGGGCCTACGTAGCGGCCCTCAACAAGCTGATGCTGAAGCGGCAGAAAACCGCGAAAGCCGAGCAGATCGGCTGATCGGCCGCCGGCCCGCCCGGGACGGGGCACTCGCCGCGTTTCCGTCCCGTCACATGCGACTGGACAAGGGGGGTTGCCGGTGTTAGACGAACCGGCGTTGGGGCCCTCCGCAGGGCCCCTTTGCCGTCCTTCGGGGCCTCAGAGGCCCTGCCGCCGGCGATGGGTGATTAGCTCAGTTGGTAGAGCAGCTGACTCTTAATCAGCGGGTCCACGGTTCGAGTCCGTGATCACCCACCAATGATTTCAATAATTTAGTTCTCTCTGTGTGGCGGGAGTTGACGGGCCCAAGGCCCTGCTCGCCTCGCCGACAGTGTTGATCGCAAAACGGAGAGCGGGCTACCCTTGGCGGCACACGCAATGAGGGATGCTCGCGGATGGCCGATCCTTACGAAACGTTGGGCGTAGCGCGCGACGCCAGCCAGGACGACATCCGCACCGCATACCGGAAGGCCGCCAAGGAGACGCATCCCGATCTCCATCCGGGCAAGCCGGAGGCCGAGCAACGCTTCAAGGAGATCAACGCCGCCTACGACATCATCGGCGATGCCGAGAAGCGCAAGCGGTATGACGACGGCGAGATCGACGAGACCGGTGCCGAGCGCCCGCCGGAGCGTCATTTCTACCACGAATACGCCGAGGCCGAGCCCAACAACCGCTACGGGCGCCGTGCCGCGGGCGGCGGCGATGGGGCAGATTTCGACTATGATATCTTTGCCGACCTTTTCCGCGGCCGCGGCGGAGGCGGCAGTGCCGGCGGTTTCCGCATGCCGCCCCAGGACGTGCGCTATGCGCTGGAAATCGACTTTCTCGATGCCATCAAGGGGACGCGCAAAGTGGTGTCGATGCCCGACGGCAAGACGCTCGACATCGCGATCCCGGCAGGGCTCGGCGAGGGGCAGGTGCTGCGTCTCAAGGGGCAGGGCCTGCCCGGCTCCGACGGTAAGGCGGGGGACGCCTATGTCGAGATCTCGATCAGACCGCATCCGGGCTTCAGGCGGGAGGGACAGGATATCGTCAGCACCCTCCCGGTTTCGCTGGGCGAGGCTCTGAACGGCGCCAGCGTGCGCGCGGAGACCGTCGACGGTCCGGTCGATCTCACGGTGCCGAAGGGCGTCAAAGAGGGGGCGAAGCTCAGGCTTCGCGGCAAGGGCGTGATGCGCGGCAAGGATGGCGGCCGCGGGGACCAGCTTGTCACGATCCACATCGTCCCGCCGGAAGGCGCGGACGAGGCCCTGGCTCATTTCATGGCGGATTGGGAAAAGACCCATCCGCAAAACCCGCGTGGAAAGGGCGCTTCGTGACATGATCCGGCAAAGCGAACTCATCCAGCAGTTCACATACCTCGAGCAGCACGTGCTCCTGACGTGGATCGAGGAGGGTGTGGTCGAGCCGCACCGCGACGAGGCCGGCTATCTCTTCGATCGCATCGACCAGGCGCGCGTGGCTCTTGCGTGCGACCTTCATTATCGGATGGGTCTCGAGCACGCGAGCCTGCCCGTGATCCTGTCTCTGATCGATCAGCTGCACGACGCCCGCAACCGGCTCAAGGCATTGACCCGCGCCGTCTGCGAGCAACCCGATGCGATACAGCATGACATCACCCGACGGTTGTCGGGGACGGACGAGGCCGACACGTCGGGGACCAAACCGTAAAACATGGCCTCGCGCTTGTCCTAAATTCAGGAGCTGCCTCCATGGCCGATGACGAAGCCCAAGCCGAGCTTGACCGCCGCATCGCCGCGGTGCGCGAAAACCTTCGCAGGCTCGTCGAGCAAGCTGCCGCCTACTCCGGAGCTGCCGACGAGCAGCGCACGGCGGACCGCATCGCGGAGCAGGAGAGCCTCCTTGCCACGCTGGAAGCAGAGAAAGCGCGTCTGAAATAGCGACGCTCCCCATGGCTTTATGGGAGTTTTGTTGCAAATGAGACCGATGATTCACACTTCAGGCTGATAGGGCTTGAAGTGATCACGGTCTAATTCGGCATGTCCCTCGCCGCCTTCCACTCCGCGAGGTCTATGACCTGCGCGCTGTGGTGTTTCGGGAGCGAGAGCATCAGCACCCGGCGCCGGATGCGCTCGCGGTAACGCTCGACCAGATACCAAACAGGGGCACCATACACGAAAAAGGCATCGTTATCCTTCGACATGGCCAGCTCCATGAAGCTTGCCCCATCATCACAATCGCGATCGCGAGTCGTCGCAAGTGCGCCGGCACCACACTCGACCCGCAACCCGCGCACCGGACTGCAGGCGCATGTTCGGTTTTTTGAGGCGATGCAGGAACGACGACCCTTCGCACGGGTTGAACCCCCGTCGCGTGAAACGGAGACGATCCATGAAAGCCCCTACCTCCTTCGAGGAGTTCTGGCCCGACTATCTCCGGGCCCACAGCAACCCCACGACGCGCGCGCTCCACGTCGGCGGGACGGCGATCGGGCTCGGCTGCGCGGTCCTCTTTCTCGCGACTGGAAAGCCCCGCTGGGCGCTGGCCGGCCTCGTCTCCGCGTACGGGGCCGCGTGGGCCGGGCATGCGCTCGTCGAGCGGAACGTACCCAAGACCTTCTCGCATCCCCTGTGGTCGATCCGGGGCGACATGCGGATGCTGCGCCTCGCGCTCACGGGCAGGCTTTCAAAAGAAGTCGCGCGCGTCACGCCGGAATAGCGCCTCCCGGTCTCCGACGTCGTGGAACCCTGAGGGGTGCTCTATTCGGCGCCGAAACCGAAGCTCGTGTAGACCATCTCCATCTGCGGATCGCGCGCGATGCTGGCCGGCGTGACCAGCGTCTGGCCGAGAATGAGCGCGTAGCAGTCCTTGAACGTCCGCGCCCCCTTGGCCTTGCAGAGCGGATGGCTGCGCCAGCGCTGCGCGATTAGCTTCCGCGCGGCGTCGGTGTCGATGTTGAGATCGCGCACCGTCTCCTCGCGCCCGACCGTCAGTCCCGGGCCGTCCTTGAAGGCGGCGTAGACCAGCTCGCTGCAATAGATCTCGTCACGCGTCTCATAAAAGTAGTGATCGTAGGGGCGGCCCAGATAGCGGCGTGCGCTCGCTACCGCCTCCCTGGCCTGCGCCTCCCCGAGCCCCTTGACGCGCTTGACGGTGACGCGGCCGCCGTTGCCCTTCTTGATCCATGCGTCGAGCGGAACCTCCCGGACGGGCCCCACCGCCTCGATCACACGCGGCCGGCCCTTGCCGTCGACCTCGACCAGGCCGACGTGCGTGTACTGCGTTCCCGAGGCCAACATGATGGCGTCGCTGGCGCTCGTCGTGGTCTTCTGAAAGACGATATCGCCGGTCTTGAGCGGCGGGAGATCGTCCGCGGGCGCCAGGGTCAGGCCGATGCCGAGCACCGCCAGCACGGCGACGAAGGCTTTGATCGCAATTCTCATCATTGCATCCAGCATGCGTCCCGATGGCGGCGGCCTCGTGGCGCCGGGGTCATCGCGGAACGCTCGGTTCCTGCGTATCATGGCGGCGGCGATTCAGCGATGGGGTCGCGCATCGCGGCGGGCAAGGGGATTTTTGTCCCACATTCGAAGCCTTTGGAGTGGCGGGCCGATGCAGGGCGGGCGCTATGACCTGGCAATCGTCGGCGGCGGGATCAACGGCGCCGGCATCGCCGCGGACGCCGCCGGGCGCGGGCTCTCGGTCGTGCTCTTCGAGCGGGGCGACCTCGCCGGCGGCACGTCCTCCGCCAGCTCCAAGCTGATCCACGGCGGATTGCGCTATCTCGAGCAGGGGGAGATCCGCCTCGTCCGCGAATCGCTCATCGAGCGCGAGGTGCTGATCGCCCGCGCCCCGCATCTGATCCGGCCTCTGCGGTTCGTCATTCCGCATGCGCCCGGCCTCAGGGCCCGCGCGCTCATGCGCATCGGCCTCTTCCTCTACGATCACCTCGCCAAGCGGCGGCGGATCCCCGCATCGTCTGCGGTCGACCTCTCGCACGATCCCGCGGGGCGACCGCTCAAGCCAGGCTTCCGCACGGGTTTCGCCTACTACGACTGCCAAGTGGATGACGCGCGCCTCGTGGCGACGCTCGCCCTCGACGCGGCGGAGCGCGGTGCTCGGATCCATACGCGCGCGCCCGTCACGCGCATCACGCCGCGCGGCGATGTCTGGGATATCACGGCGGAGACGCGACAGGGCCCCATCGATGTCGAAGCGCGCGCGCTCGTCAATGCCGCCGGGCCGTGGTGCGCCGAGGTCGCGCGGCTTGCCGGCGCGGGCGAGCGTGCGCCCCGCCTGCGGCTCGTGCGCGGCACGCACATCGTCGTGCCGCGCATCGCGGAGGCGGAGGATGCCTATCTCCTGCAGAACCCGGACGGCCGCATCGTGTTCGCGTTGCCGTTCGAGCAGGACTTCACGCTGATCGGCACGACCGACGTCGGCGTCGAAACGCCCGCCGAGGGCTTCACGCCGAGCCGGGAGGAGGAGGATTACCTGATCGCGGCGGCCGGGCGCTATTTCGTCCAGGCTCCGGTGCGGGAGGATATCGTCTGGCGCTTCGCCGGCGTACGGCCGCTGGTCGAGGACGGCGCGCGGCGTGCTTCGTCCGTCTCGCGCGACTATCGGCTCGACCTCGTCCAGGCCGAGGGTGCGCCGCCGCTGCTCAACGTGATCGGAGGGAAAATCACGACATTCCGCCGTCTCGCCGAAGCCGCCCTCGCGCGTCTCTCGCCGGTCTTTCCCGATCTCAAGCCACCCTGGACGGCGGACGCGCCGCTCCCTGGCGGGGATTTTGGAACGGACGGATACGACGCCTATTGCCACGAGCTCGTGCGGCGGCATCCGGGCATCGCACCGGCAACGCTGCTGCGGCTCGCGTCGCTCTACGGGTCGCGCGCCGAGCGGATCGTGGACGACGCCGAGACCGATCACGACCTCGGCGACGTGATCGGGGGCGGCCTCACCGAGCGGGAGGTTCTCCATCTCGGCGCGGCGGAGTGGGCCTTGACGGCCGAGGACGTGCTCTGGCGGCGCACGAAGGCAGGGCTGCATCTCGACGCCACCCAACGCGAGGCCGCCGAGATCCTCGTTCAGCACCTCGTCGGGACGCGGAAGGAGCCTTTCTAGGGTGTGAAAGCACGGCCGTGCGTGCAATCGGCGTGTCTGGACTCCGGCCTTCGCCGGAGTGACGAATTTTTGGGCGATCCGATTGCCCGATTTCAACGTCATCCCGGCATCATGGCGGAGCCATGCTCCGCATGGACGGCCGGGATCCAGACACGCTTCCGCATACGAACCCCTGTTCCACCTGAAACGGAAACGCTCCAGCCGGACGCCGCCATCAGCGTGCGGCGCGGGCCGGGTTGCCGGCGGCGATCTCGAAGATGCGCTGCTTCTTCCTCAGCCGGCTGGCGTCGAGCAGCATGCGCCCGGCCCAGCGGTACACGTTGCGGGAGCTGACGTAGGCGCGCATCAGCCGCATGCGCTCGTGCTGCTCGGCATCCGACATCGTGAGCGCGCTGTGCAGCGCCTCGCCGGTCGCGTGGGCATCGTAGGGATTGATGATCAACGCCTCGGCGAGCTCACGGGATGCGCCCGCGAAATGCGAGAGCATGAGCACGCCCCGCTCGTCGTCGCGGGCGGCGATGAACTCCTTGGCGACGAGGTTCATGCCGTCGTGCAGGCTCGAGACGATGCACACGTCGGCGGCGCGGAAGAGCTCGAACACCTCGTCCGGCTCGTGGTGGCGGATGATGAGGCGGACGGGCGCGGGGGAGACGCCGGCATACCTGGCGTTGATCTCGTCCGCGAGCTGGATGGCTTCCTCCTGCAAACCCCTGTAGGTCGAAAGCTTGCTGCGGGTCGGCGCGGCGACCTGCACCAGCACGAAACGCCCGCGCCACTCGGGATGGGCCTCGAGCAGCGTATCGACGGCGCGGATGCGGTCCAGCACGCCTTTCGTGTAGTCGAAGCGCTCGATGCCGATGGCGATCTTGGTATCCGGCGGCAGCCCGAAACGCTTGCGCACGGCCTCCCGGCATTCCGCGATCGGCCGCTGCCGGGCGAGTGCTGCGGGCGGCCAGTCGATCGAGATGGGATAGGGCCGGATGAAGGTCTCGTGCCCCCGGTGCGTGACCGACTCCTCCTCGCGGTCGATGCGGCACTCGACGAAGCGGTCCACCGTCTCGAGGAAGTTGTTGCAGTGAAACTGCGTGTGAAAGCCGATGATCGTCGAGCCGAGCAGGCCGTGGATGATCTCCTCCTTCCACGGGAAGATGCCGAAGGTCTCGGAGTTCGGCCACGGGATATGCCAGAAGGTGACGATGGTCGCCTCGGGCAGGCGCTCGCGGATCATGCGCGGCAGCAGCGCGAAGTGGTAGTCCTGGACCAGGACGATGGGCGACGGCGTCCGGGCCTCGGCGACAACCGCATCGGCGAAGCGCTCGTTCACCGCGCGATAAATGCGCCAGTCGGATTCGCGGAACACCGGGCGCGTGAAGGCGATATGGCAGAGCGGCCAGAGCCCCTCGTTGGCGAGCCCGTAGTAGTAGCCGTCCTGCTCCTCCTCCGAGATCCAGATCCGGCGCAGCGTGTATTCGGGATGGTCCGGGGGAACGGCGATCCGGTCGCGGGCATCGACGGTCTCGCGGTCGGCGGTGCCGCTGCCGTGCGCGATCCAGGTGCCGCCGCACGCCCGCATCACGGGCTCGACGGCGGAGACGAGACCGCTCGCCGGGGTCTGCATCTCGATCCCCTCGGCGCCGCGATTGTGGATGTAGGGCTCACGGTTGGCGACCACGAGCACCTCGACGCCCGGGAGCTCCGCCGTCACGATGTCGCGCAGGGTGGACTTGCTCCAGTTGGCCTGGTCGCGGTCGATGGCGCTCTGGCTCATCTCGAGCTGGCGCAGGACCTGACGCACCTCGCGATCAAGGAGGCCGAACGTTGCCGGGGCCGCGCCCGCGTCACCGTTGCGCGTCGCGCTGGTGACGGCCTGCTTGAACTTCTGCGTCCAGTTGCGGATCAGGTAGAGCACGAAGCCTGCGGCGAGCGCGCCGCTGGCGAGGATGATGCCTCCCAGTATGAGCGTCAGATAGTTGCGCGCCTCCTGGCCGCGATGCTCGGCGAAGGTGAGATCCTGAACGATGATGAAGTGCCCCTGAGGCGTGCCGACGGCAATGGGGAACGCGCCGATCAGCATGCGCCGCCCGTTGACGATGACCGAGGAGAAGCTCTCGACGTCCGAGCGGGCGATCTCCGCGCATCTGATGGACGACGGCATGAGCTTCGTCGCGTAAGCCGGCTCGCCGTCGCTGCGGCACATGCCGACGGCAACGACGCGGGAATCCGTCGTCGCGACCCGCTCGAAGAGCTCGTTGATATGGTCGTCCTGTCCGCTGGCGAGCATGCCGGCCAGGGGCACGCTCACGGAATTGTATGCCAGCGACGCGCGCAGCTCGACGTCGCGGCGCGACCAGTCGTCGATCAGCGACGTCACGAGCGGACCGAGGAGCAGGACGGCAAGGAGCGCGATGGAGACGGCGATGAGCCCGTAGCGCGCGGCGAGATGGGCCGCCCGTCCTCGCGACGCCCACAGCCTGGGGTGGCGCTCCCAGCGGCGCCGCAGAAAGTCCCAATTCCGCGATATTGCCGGAATCCTCCTCGCTCACGCCCGCGGGCGGAGCCGTGAACGGACAATGGATCGTGCGGGCATGCTGCGCGCCGGGAGGGGTGAGGTCAACCCTTCGGACATCCGCAAAGACGCGTGGTTGACAAGGGGCTTCAAGCCTCACGCCACAAAAGGAAGGAGCCGCCTGCGGGCGGCTCCGAGATCACAGAACGGACCAGACAGGGTCCTGATCGTCCCGGTTTCTCCTCAACGCTGCTGATCGCGGCGCGGATCCTCACCCTGCTGCTGCCGGCCCGGCTTGTCCTGCTCGGACTCTCCCGGCTGCGGCTTGCGATGACGCTCTTCATCCTGGCCCGGCTTGTTCGGGTTGCCGCGCTGCTGCTGATCGCGGCGCGGATCGTTCTGAGACTGCTGCTCGTCCTGCCGGGGCTGGCCGCCCTGCTGTCCGGGATTCCGGGGCTCGTTTGCCATGAGTTGTCTCCTGATTGAGGGTTTCGTGCGCCTCATCAACGCGCGCCCGCGATGCCGGTTCCGCCGGTGCGCTGCAACGCCCGGTCCCGTCAACGGGACCAGCTCATGGACCGGCGGGCTTCGCGCCCGTTCTGCGGCCCATCCAGACCGTTGCAATCCAAAGCACGACGCCGATCGCGAGCAATACGCCGGCGATCCGGTATTGCACCGGATCGCGCCCCGTCCACGGGCCCGCGAGAAAGATGCAGCTCGCCGCGCCGAGCACGGGGATGAGGGTCGGCGCGCGGAAGTGCGCGTGGCCCACGGGGTCGCGGCGCAGCACGAGGACGGCGACGTTGGTGACGGCGAAGACGCAGACCAGCAACAGCGCCGTCGTACCGCCCAGCGCCGGCACCTCCCCCACGAACGCGATCAGGGCGAACGCGATAAGCGTCGTGAAGACGATGGCCACATGCGGCGTGCGCCGGGCCGCATGTATTCTTCCGAATGCCGGCGGCAGGACGCGCTCGCGGCTCATGCCGTAGACGAGGCGGCTCGCCATCAGCATGTTGATCAGCGCACTATTGGCGACCGCGAACATGGTGATGAAGCCAAACAGTCCGAGCGGGAACCCCGGCGCGCCGGCCGCCACGACCTTGAGCAGCGGTGCCTCGCCCTCGCCGAGCTCCGCCGGCGGAACGAGCGTGATCGCCGAGACCGAAACCAGCAGATAAATCGCGCCGGTGATGAAAAGGCCGAGCAGCAGGACCTTCGGAAACGTGCGCACAGGGTCCTTGGTCTCCTCCGCCATGTTGACGCTGTCCTCGAAGCCCACCATGGCAAAGAAGGCCAGCGTCGTGGCCGCAATGGCGCCCCCGAGAAGGCCTCCTGCGTTCTCGTCCGCCTTGAACTCGAAGATGCGCGAGACGTTGCCCTCGCCGTTGCCGATGGCCCAGAAGCCGATGGCGATGATGATCAGGAGGCCGCTCAGCTCGACGCAGGTGAGCAGCACGTTGAGCTTCACGCTCTCGCCGACGCCGCGCAGGTTCACGGCCGCCACGGCCGCCATGAACAGAAGCCCCGCGACGGTGATGCCGATGCCGTCCGCCAGGCCGAGACCGAAAGCATCCGACATGTTGGCGGCGAACGCCCGGGATGCGGTGGACGCCGACGTAATGCCGGACGACATCACCGCGAAGGCGACGAGGAAAGTGAGGAAATGAATGCCGAAGGCGCGGTGCGTGTAGAGTGCGGCGCCTGCGGCGCGCGGATATTTGGTCACGAGCTCGAGATAGCTGAAGGCCGTCATGAGCGCGACGGCGAACGCCATGAGGAAGGGCAGCCAGACGGCGCCGCCGACGAGGTTCGCCACCTTGCCGGTGAGCGCGTAGATGCCGGTGCCGAGGATATCGCCGACGACGAAGAGCAGAAGCAGCCAGGGCCCCATGACCCTGTGCAGGGCCGGCGCGCCAGGCCCGTCGGACGAGCCCGAGGTGCGGTTCGGGTCATGTTGCATATCGGCATTCCCGTTGGATCGAGCGGGCGGCAAGCCTCGCAACTCGCCGCTCTGCGGTCAACGGGGCGGACGCGCGCCAACCGCGGCGGCACCCTCGGCTCAGGACACGTTAACCGATACGCCGAGACCGTTCGCGGGCGTCGCGAAACCTTGGCGCCGATCTTGCGTTGTCAAAAAATCAGGACCACAGTCCCGTCCCTGCCTAGTTCCCTCAGGCCCTTAGTTCGAGTGTTGCGTCATGCCCAAAGCGGCCCGTGCCTACTGGAAGGGTTTCCTCAGACTGTCGCTGGTCACGATCGGCGTCGAGATCTACAACGCCGTCGAATCCAAGGCCGACATCTCCTTCCGCCAGATCCACAAGCCTTCCGGCCGGCGCGTCAACTACGAGAAGGTCGTGCAGGGGATCGGCAAGATCGACAGCAAGGACATCGTCAAGGGCTACGAGGTGGACAAGGACACCTACGTGACGCTCGACCCCGAGGAGGTCGACGCGGTCAAGCTCGAGAGCAAGAAGACCATCGACCTCGTGCAGTTCGTCGACGCCAAGGACATCGACTACCGCTACTTCGAGCGGCCCTATTTCGTGGCGCCGACCGACGCGCTTTCGGGCGAGGGCTACGTCGTCATCCGCGAAGCCCTGCGCGAGACCGGCAAGGTCGGCCTCGCGCAGATCACCATCTCGGGCCGGGAGTGGCTCGTCGCCATCGCGCCGCTCGAGGACGGCCTGGTGATGGAGATGCTGCGCTACGCGGACGAGCTGCGCAGACCCGAGGATTTCTTTGACGAGGTGCCAGCCGCCAAGCCGGACCGCGAGATGGTCGATCTCGCCGTGCAGCTCATCGGCAAGAAGTCGAAGGCGTTCAAGCCCGAGACATTCGAGGACCGCTATCAGACCGCGCTCAAGGCCCTGGTCCAGGACAAGCTCAAGGGCCGCAGGATCGTCGCGCATGAGCAGGAGCGGCCGAAGGGTGGCAACATCGTCGACCTCATGGAAGCGCTGAAGCGGAGCGTCAAGGCGTCGTCCGAGAAGACCCCGTCGAAAGCGGGGACCCCGAAAGCAAAATCCACGCGCGGCACCAAGAAGCGGGCGTGACGATCTTCCGGGCTACATGAAACGACGCGGCGACATCAACGTTAGACGTGTCTGGATCCCGGCCTGCGCCGGGATGACGTTATTTGCGTTCGCGCCGATCGCCTCGACTCTCCGTCACACCGGCGAAGGCCGGTGCCCAGACACGCTGCCGCACCGCACCGCGCTTATTCGGCAAAAACGGAAGCATACCAGCCGTCCGTTTGAAACGCTTCGACGAGCCGTGGATTTATGAGAGATGGCCCGGCCCGCAAAAAAGCTCTCCGCCTACCGCGCCAAGCGTGACTTCGCCAAAACCGAAGAGCCCCGCGGCCGCGAGGCCATCCGCGCAGCGGACTATCCGCGCTTCGTCGTCCAGAAACACGACGCGACGCGGCTTCACTACGACCTCCGCCTCGAGATGGACGGTGTCTTCAAGTCGTGGGCGGTGACGCGCGGGCCCTCGCGCGATCCCAAGGACAAGCGGCTCGCCGTCGAGGTCGAGGACCATCCGCTCGAGTACGGCGACTTCGAGGGCACGATCCCGAAGGGCGAGTACGGCGGCGGCACCGTGATGGTGTGGGACCGCGGTTTCTGGATGGCGGAGGGCGACAAGCCCGCGGCCGAGGCGCTCCGCGACGGGGACCTCAAGATCCTGCTCGCGGGTACGAAGCTCAAGGGGAGCTGGGTGCTCGTGCGCATGAAGCGCGACCGCATGGGCGGGACGCGTACCAACTGGCTCCTGATCAAGCACAAGGACGCCTACGCCAGGCCGGGCGACGGAGACGGGCTGCTCAAGCAGGACCGTTCCGTAGCCTCCGGGCGCAGCATGGCGGAGATCGCGGCTGGCAAGGGGCGGCGGCCCGAGCCCTTCATGCGCGCAAGGAGGGCCGCGTTCAGGCCGGATGCGGTCTGGCATTCGGACGGCAGCGATCCCGTGCTCGGCATTGCGATCTCGAACCCGGACAAGGTCCTGTGGCCGGCGGCCGGGCGCGAGCCCGCCGTCACCAAGGCCGACCTTGCCCGCTACCTCGCAGCGGTCGGCCCCTGGATGCTGCCGCACATCGAAGGGCGCCCCTGCTCCATCGTCCGCGCGCCGGACGGGATCGGCGGCGAGACGTTCTTCCAGCGCCATGCGCGCGGCGGCACGTCCGAGCACGTGACGGCGGTGCGCATCGCCGGCGACCGGGAGCCCTACATCCAGATCGACAGCGTCGAAGGGCTGATCGCCATGGCGCAGGCGGCAGCCCTCGAGTTTCATCCGTGGAATTGTGCACCGAACGCGCCGGCCGTGCCGGGCCGCCTCGTGTTCGACCTCGACCCGGGGCCCGGCGTCGCGTTCGATGCCGTGGTCGGCGCAGCGAACGAGCTCAGGGGACGTCTCGAAGCGCTCGGTCTCGTCGCGTTCTGCCGGACCACGGGCGGCAAGGGGTTGCATGTCGTCGTGCCGCTCAAAACCGGGGGCAAGGAGACGCTCGACTGGGAAGCGGCGAAGACGTTCGCGCATGCCGTGTGCGAGGCCATGGCGCAGGACAGCCCGGACCGCTACCTCACAACGATGCGCAAGAACCTTCGCGGCGGAAAGATCTTCCTCGACTACCTGCGCAACGACCGCATGTCGACGGCCGTCGCACCGCTCTCTCCGCGTGCCCGTGCGGGTGCGCCGGTGTCGATGCCGCTGACCTGGGCACAGGTTCGAAAGGGGCTCGATCCCATGCGATTCACGCTGCGCACGGTGCCAGACCTGCTCGGCAAGACCAAAGCGTGGACCGACTACGACAAGGGCGCGCGGCCGCTCAAGGCGGCGATCCGCAAGCTCGTGGACGGAAAATAGATGCTTCTAGCGTCCGCGCCAGAGCCAGATGGTCAGGGCAGCGCCGATAATGGCAGCAACATAGAGGATGATCGACGGAAGCAGGCCCAGGATGACGCCGATGTGGAAGCCCATGAACGAGCCGGCGATGCCAACCAAGCTGTATGTGACGTCACCCGCGCCGGTGGCGTCTGCCACCTGCCGGCCGAGCCAGCTTCGACCTCGCCGGTTGAAGAGCAATCCGACGAGGATGCCGATGACGACAAGGATGATGAACGTCATGATAGCCGTGGTGACGATGGGCATAGCGGTCCCTTTCCCGAGCGCGCACAATGCGCTTGCGCTGAATGCTGACGAACGCCCATGAGTTCCGTGGAAAGCACCAAGCGCGGCCGCAGCGGCGCCCGGCTGCTCGCCGGCCGCAAGCCCGACGCACTACCGGCGTTCGTTCCGCCCTGTCTCGCGACACTCGCCGATGCACCGCCCGAAGGCGCTGACTGGGTGCACGAGATCAAACTCGACGGCTACCGGCTGGAGGCGCGCATCGCGAACGGATCCGTGCAGCTCCTCACGCGCACAGGCCTCGACTGGACGGGACGATTTCCCTCGATAGCGAAAGCGCTCAAGGGCCTCCGCGTCAAAAGCGCCCTCATCGACGGCGAGGCGGTGGTCGAGGACGCGCACGGCGTGACCAGCTTCGCCGCGCTCGTCGAGGCCCTGGAGCAACGGCAGGTCCAAGGCATGCGCTTCGTCGCGTTCGATCTCCTCCATCTGAATGGGGTCGCTCTCACCCCCGCGCCACTCTTAGGGCGCAAGGAGCTGCTCGAGTCGATTCTGAAGCCGAGCCGTTCGAGGCACCTTCGCTACAGCGCGCACCTTGCGGGCGACGGCGAGGCGGTGCTCAGGGAAGCCTGCACGCTCGGGCTCGAGGGCGTGATATCGAAGCGTGCGGACCGCCCCTATCGCTCCGGCCGCAACGGCGACTGGCTCAAGTCGAAGTGCGTCCAGACCGACGAATTCGTCATCGGCGGATACCTCACGTCCTCCGTCGACAGCAAAGCCGTCGGCGCGCTGGCGCTCGGGACGTTCGAAAAAGGAAAGCTCGTCTATCGCGGGCGCGTCGGCACGGGCTTCACGCACAAGAGCGCCCGCGCCGTCTGGCAGGCGCTGCAACCGCTGAGGTCCACCGCCTCGCCGTTCTCAGCCGCCCTCACGGCCGTCCAGCGGCGCGGTGTCACCTGGGTCGAACCGGCGCTCGTCGCCCAGATCGCATACCGAAGCCGGACCGGTGACGGTCTCCTGCGCCACGCCGCCTTCAAGGGCCTGAGGCAGGACAAGCCGGCCCGGGACGTCCACTGGCCTTGAGGCGACGGGCCGCAGATCCATCGGGATTCCCCTTCCTTCCGACGACAAACAGAATCACATAGGCTGCCAGTGTCTTACGTACGCAAGTAAGGATTCCGGGCCGGCTCGAAATCGCTGAAAGCGCATTATGCCGTCACTCTGTTCCGCCCGATCATGCCGTCCACGCGCGATCCGGGTCCGGATTTTTTCCCGTGCGCCGTCCGATTGGCACCTGACTTATGTTCTATTCCATCAAAGGCCGCGTTGGGCGCATATGCTGTAGCACCCGATTTCGCATACTCCCCCATTTCATTCCGCAAAGTGTCCTCTCATGATCTCGCTTCGAGACCTGACTACAGCCGAACGCGCCGCGCTGGCGGGCGGAGGCGCTACCGTGCTCGCCGCGCTCGTCGTTCTCGTCGCCGCATCCGACTTCGATCTCACCGCCATCCGAACCTTGCGCAGCGTGCACATCAGCGGCGACGGAAGCGTGGTCGAAACCCTCTACAATCCCGCCGCCCTCATCGGGTTGACGCTCATCGGACTGGCGCTCATCAGCGCTGTCGCGTTGAGCTTCGCCGGCCTCATGCGGCTGCTCTCGATGAGCCTTTCCAGGACGAACGGAGCCGGAGAGAACCGCGACGCGACCGCAAAGGTCGGACACAAGCTCGAACGGGAGCTTGCCAAGGTGCTCGAACACATTCGCGCACACATCGCGACGAACGAGAGCTATGCCAAATCCCTGGCCAACGCGCAGACGCGGCTCGCCGGCCTGCCGGAATCGGAGCAGGTGCGCGTGATCGTCAGCCTGCTCGTCGCGGAGAACGAGCGCATGCGCCAGGACACCAGCACGCTGAAGAGCCGGCTCGAGGATTCGTACCAGCAGATCAAATCGCTCCGCGCGAGCCTGAGCCAGGCCCAGGAATCCGTGCTCAAAGACCCGCTGACGGGCACCGGCAACCGGCGCCAGTTCGACGCCTCGATGGACAAGGCGATCAAGGACTGCGAGCAAAAGGCTGCGGCGCTGTCGCTCGTCATGTGCGACATCGACCACTTCAAGCGCGTCAACGACGCGTTCGGACACCAGGTCGGCGACGAGCTCATCAAGATGTTCGCCCGGGTCATCGACGGGGGCGTCCGCGAGTCCGATACGGTGATCCGCTACGGAGGCGAGGAGTTCGCGATCATCCTGCCCATGACCGATCAGAACGCGGCGCGCGCGATCGCGGAGCGCATCCGCCGCCAGTTCGAAAGCAAGAGACTGACCGTCCGGGAGACCAACCAGAAGGTCGGCCAGCTCACCGCGTCGTTCGGCGTCGCGCAATATCAGCCCGGTGACAGCATCGACACGCTGGTGCAGCGCGCGGACGCCAAGCTCTACGAGGCAAAATCCTCGGGGCGCAATCGCGTCGTGGCGGTCGGCCAGAGCTGACGGCCGACCGCAACCCGCTCAGGCGATCGCGGAGCGTGCCGGCTTGGATTTTCTCACGGCACGGGTAGGACGCGGCTTGGGCTTTCCCATGACCACCGCATAGCGCTCGATCGGAAGCGGCTTGCCGATCAGATAGCCCTGCACCTCGTTGCAGCCCTGCTTCCTCAAGAGCTCGAGCTGCTCCGCCGTCTCGACCCCCTCGGCGATCACCCGGCGTCCGATGGCCTTGCCGAGCGTCATGATCGAGTTGACGATGGCGGCGGCGTCCTTGTTGCTCACCATGTCGCCGATGAAGCTGCGATCGATCTTGATGCGATCGAACGGGAACGACCGCAGCGTGCTGAGCGACGAGTAGCCGGTCCCGAAATCGTCCATGGCGACGCTGACGCCCAGCGCCTTCAACCTGTTCAGCGTCTCGAGCGCTGTGTCGGCGTCATAAATGAACAGGCTCTCCGTTACCTCGATCTCGAGCCTCGAAGCCTCGACGCCGGTCTCGCCCAGCACGCTCTCGACCAGCTCTGCAAAATCCGCGTGCACGATCTGAGCCGGCGACACGTTGACGGCGACGCGCAGATGCCTCGGCCATCCGGCGGCCAGGGCCAGCGCCTGGCGCAGAACGAACGCGCCGATGCCCTCGATGGCGCCACAGGCTTCGGCCGCGGGGATGAACTGGTTCGGCGGGACGTAGCCGTGGACCGGATGGTTCCAGCGCAGCAGCGCCTCGAAGCCTTTGATGATGCCCGTCCGCGCATCGGCCTGGGGCTGGAAGACGAGCGAGAGCTGGCCGGCGAAGGCGGCAACGGAGACATCCCGCTCGAAAGCCTGACGGGCGCGCCTCTCGGCATCGAGCTTCGCCGTATAGAAGGCGTAGCCGGGCCGGCCCGAGCCCTTGACCTGCCGCAGCGCGGTATCGGCTTGTCCCATCAAAGCCTCGAGATCGGCGCCGTCATGCGGGAAGCGGGCGACGCCCACCGATGCGCCGATCTTGAGCTCCATGCCGTGGTCGATGTCATAGCGTTCCGCGAGAGCCACGCTCAGGGCCGAGGCCATCGCCTCGAACTCGGAGCCGCCATGGGTCTCCGTCTTCGCAATCAGGAACTCGTCCGCGCCGAGGCGCGCGATGAGGTCGGCGGTGGCGCAGGCCCCGCGGATCCTGGCGGCCACCGCGCGCAGAAGCCGATCGCCGATCTTATGCCCTTGCGCGGCATTCACGGCCCGGAACCCGTTGAGGTCGACGTAGAAGACGGCCACCTCCTTGCCGAGAGCTTTCGCCCGATCGACGATCTTCGGAAACTCCTCGGCCAGGAGCGCGTGGTTCCCGAGCCCCGTCATGGCGTCCGTGTAGGCGAGCCGCCCGATGCGGGCGCGCGCGTCCCAGTGCTCGATGGCAATCGCGCAAAGGTGCGCGCAACGGTCCACGATGCGCTTCTCCAGCCGGCTCGCGGGGCGCGGGCGGCGGAAGTAGAATGCGAACGTTCCGATGACGCGGCCATCGTGCGACTTGATCGGATTCGACCAGCAGGCGCTGAGGCCGAGGATACGGGCCGGCTCCTTGTATCTGGCCCAGCGCGGATCGGTGCCGATGTTGACCACCTCGACGGGCTCGCCGGAGTAAGCGGCGGTGCCGCACGATCCGGTCATCGGGCCGATCGGGAGGCCATCGATTCCCTTAGAATACCAAGCCGGCAGCGACGGCGCGGCAAGCGGGCGCAACCGCCCTTCGCAATCGACGCGGATGATCGAGCAGATGGCATTGGGCGCCACCTCCTCGGCACGCCGGCAGAGGAGCGTCATGACGTCGGAGAGCGGCTCGCCCGAGGCCACCGCGACGAGGATCTCGTGCTGGATGTCCTTGAGACGATCTTCGACGCTGCGGCTTCGTGTCCTGCTCCCGCGCACCGTATTCCCTCTTCTCCTGCCCGCGGATCGAGGCTCCCCGAATGGGTCTCCCTGGGCCGCAACCCCGCGGCTTTCGGGAGATGCTGCGTACTTATTCCATGGCAACAGTTGCCGAAATTATAATCGGCCCGGCAAACCGTAGACAGAATGACGGTACCCTCCACGTTTCATTAATGCGTGCCGAAAAAACGCGCAGATCCCCTGGAGCGACCATCGATCCCGCCCGTTCGCCGACGGCATGCGCGCAGCATGCGGTGCCGTTAAGGGCTCGTTCATCTTGCGGATGCGAGACAAGGCCATGAGCGGCACGCCCGGCCGGTCTTATCTCGTCCCGTTGTCATGCGTAGGAGCAGATCGATGACCCAGTTCTTCCGACGGATCATCCGCCCCCTGCTGGCCGGCCGGGCCCTGTCCGATGCGCCCGACGCCGGAGCGGACCTCGCGCCCGACACGCGCGCGGCTCAGAGCCGTCAGCGCGCGCACCGGCTCCATGCGCCGGCGCTCGACCGGGTCGAACTCTAGACACGCGCGCGAGGGCGGGATCCGAGCCGAACCTCGCCCTCGCGATCAACGACCAGAGGTCAGAGGCAGCCCAGTCCCGGGTAGCCGCACACGTACGAGTTCAGCATCTTGTTGACGCAGCAAGCCTGGTCCGCCCCGCACCGCCACGTCTTGGTCTTGCCGGACGAGGTCCGGGCCTTGCAGGTCTTGTAGGCCTTGGCCGCGATGGCCGCCGACTGGTCGGGACCGCGGACCGCATCGAACACCAGCGTGCCGGCCACCGCGAGCGCGGCCGCAAGACCTATCGAGACGATTGCGCGTTTCATCGCTCACACTCCCCATTCCGTTGCCTGTGCAATGTCAGGATGCTCCGAAACGGGGCTGCTTTCCAGCGCAGGATCGCTCCCGCCGCGCGACGGCACGACGGGCGCGGACTTTACGCAACAAGGGGCGCCCAGCCGATCGCCGAGCGCCCCTTACCGGAACCGTCGTTACCGGTGTCAAGCGTGATCATTTTTTATTGAATCGGGATCACGCTCTCTCTCTTTGTTGAGACCGATGATTCACACTTCAGGCTGATAGGGCCTGAAGTGACCATGGTCTAGTTGCGACCCTTATCGACCAGCTTGTTCTTCGCGATCCAAGGCATCATGGCGCGCAGCTTGGCGCCGACCTCCTCGATCTGGTGGGAATCGTTCATGCGGCGAATGCCTTTGAAGCGCGCCGCGCCGGCCTTGTACTCCTGCATCCAGTCGGACGTGAACTTGCCGGTCTGGATGTCGGTGAGGACGCGCTTCATCTCGGCCTTGGTCTCGGGCGTGATGATGCGCGGGCCGGTGACGTACTCGCCCCATTCGGCGGTGTTGGAGATCGAGTAGTTCATGTTGGCGATGCCGCCNNCGATCAGCTTCACCTCGTGCAGGCACTCGAAATAGGCCATCTCGGGCGCGTAGCCGGCTTCGACCAGCGTCTCGAAGCCGGCGCGGATGAGCTCCACGAGGCCGCCGCAGAGCACGGCCTGCTCGCCGAAGAGGTCGGTCTCGCACTCCTCCTTGAAGGTGGTCTCGNNCACGGCACGCCGCCGCCCTTCTGATACTCGCCGCGCACGGTGTGGCCAGGGCCCTTCGGCGCGATCATGATCACGTCGATCGTCGTCTTCGGCTCGATCAGGCTGAAGTGCATGTTGAGGCCGTGCGCGAACGCCACCGCCGCGCCGTCGCGGATGTTGGGGGCGATCTCGTCGCGGTAGATGTCGGCCTGCAGCTCGTCGGGCGTCGCCATCATCATGAGGTCGGCCCAGGCGGCCGCCTCGGCCACCGACATCACCTTGAGGCCGTCGGCCTCGACCTTCTTCGCCGTCGCGGATCCGGGCTTCAGCGCGATGCGGATGTCCTTGACGCCGGAATCCTTGAGGTTAAGCGCATGCGCGCGTCCCTGGCTGCCGTAGCCGACGATGGCAACCTTCTTCGATTTGATCAGATTAATGTCGGCATCACGATCGTAATAGACGCGCATCGGTCTCTCTTAAGGTTTGCGATTAATGGGAAGCGGAAAGACGGGGGCGGCCGCCCCCTGAGGGCCTGAGAGGGCAGGCTCCCGAAATGTCGGCGGACGTTATACCGCCGCTCGGCGCCGGTTCAACGGGCAATGCGGCGGAACGAGCCCTATTGCGGCTTTCCGGGCGCCCGCGGCGTGCCCGTCCCGAGGTTAACCGATCCGAAAGGCGCATGCGCTCACAATGGGCCGTTTTCGTCAGCCCGGAAGCGTTCCGTCCATGCGCACTCTCCCGTCCGCCGGTCTTTTCGGCTTCGCCTGCCTCGCCTCCGCCCTCGTCGGCGGCTGCGGCAATGGCGACAGCGCCTCGAGCAGCGCCGGCAAGTCGTCCGACACGCGCAGTGTGATCGCCAGCGCCTCGGATTGCTCGTCCTTCGGACCCGAGGTCGTGAGGGCGTGCGGCGCGGCCATCGAGCGCGCCATCGCCCGCCACGAAGCCGCCTCGGCGATGTACCGCAACGTGCAAGCTTGCGAGAGCGCCGTCGGCGTCAATCAATGCGAGCGCGCGGCCTCCGGCAAATACCGGGCGCGGCTCTCCGCATTCATGGTGACCATCGGACGGGAAGCGACGAAGGCCGAGCCGCTCTATCCGGTCAAAGACGGCGGCATCGGCTTCCAGACGGCGGATGCGAGCAAGCTGCTCGCGAGCGACCAGAGCGTGCCCTTCTCGCGGCTGGCGCTTTCCGTCGCCGAGACGCAGGCGGCCGGCAGCAAGAAGAAGAGCGGCGGCGCTCCGAAGGCTTTCTGAGGGGTCTTCCGCCATCACATCGCCACCGCGCCACGGCCGATGGCCGCGATGCCCGTGCGCGAAACCTCGACGAGGCCAAGCTCCGTCATGAGATTGATGAAGGTGTCGATCTTGCCCGGCTTGCCGGTGACCTCGAACACGAAATGCTCGATCGAGGTGTCGACGACCTGAGCGCGGAAGATCTCCGCCATGCGCAGCGCCTCGATGCGCTTCTCCCCCTTGCCCGCGACCTTCACCAAGGCCATCTCGCGCTCGAGCGAGGCGCCTTCGGAGGTCAGGTCGCGCACGCGATGGACCGGCACCAGGCGTTCGAGCTGATGCTTGATCTGCTGGAGCACGGCGGGCGTGCCGCGCGTGATGATCGTGATGCGTGAGAGGTGCCTCTCGTGCTCCGTCTCGGTCACGGTCAGGCTGTCGATGTTGTATCCGCGTCCCGAGAACAGGCCGATGACGCGCGCCAGGACGCCAGGCTCGTTGTCGACGAGCACGGAGAGCGTGCGCGTCTCGATCTCCTGGCGCAGCGCGGGGCCCGCGTAGTGACTCTGGGGATTGGGGTTGATCATCGGACTACTTCTTCCGCTCTCTGGTTTGCTTGTCCTCGAGCGCCTTCACCGCCTCGGGGAACACGATGGCGAGGAACACGGGGAACCCGTGCGCGTCGACCAGCCTCTTCACGTTGTCGGCATAGGCCTGCGACTTGCCGTATTGGCCGAATGCCATCGAGACCCGCTGGCCCATGCTTTCGGCCAGCATCTGCGGCGAGGGCACGCCGAGCTTCTCGAGCGCCTCGGGCGGCATGCGCGAATAGACCTGAATGAGCGTGCGCGTCTCGAGGTAGTCCTGGGCGATGCAGCTTTCGAAGCCTTCGCCGTAGGTCTCGGCCAGGCTATGGGTCTTGTAGCAATTCTCGACCAGCTCGTAGGCGGCCCTGGCGCCCCGCGCCCGATGCAGGCGGGCGAGCCTTTCGGCTGCGCCGCGGATGCTCGCCACCTGGTCCCAGGCTGCCGTCTCGCCGGGCGCCTCTGCGGATCCGACATCGGGGGATTGGGACTCGGGGGATTGGGTCTGGGGGGATTGAGGCTCAGGAGCGCCGTCCGTCGCCGACGCCGGCGGCGCGCCGGCCGCGACGAGCGTGCCGGCGACCATCGCGAGGGCCGCAATGCGCAAGAGGCCGCGCACGTTCACACGAGCACCTTTCCTTCCCGGCCGATGGCCTTCGAGACATCGTCATCGGAGACGTTCTCGCCGAGCAGCATCTCGTTATGGGCCTTGCCGGAGGGAATCATGGGGAAGCAATTGGCCAGCTTCGCGACGCGGCAATCGAAAATGACCGGGCCCTTGTGGTTGATCATCTCGCGGATGGCGTCGTCGAGATCGGCCGGGTGATCGCAGCGCATGCCGGTCCAGCCATAGGCTTCCGCGAGCTTCACGAAGTCCGGCAGCGCCTCGGTGTAGCTGTGCGACAGGCGNNAGCTGCTGCCACTGGCGCACCATGCCCATGTACTCGTTGTTGAGGATGAAGACCTTGACCGGCAGATCGTACTGCACGGCGGTCGAGCATTCCTGGATGTTCATCAGGATCGAGGCATCGCCCGCAACGTCGACGACGAGCGACTTCGGGTGGGCGAGCTGCACGCCGATAGCGGCCGGCAGGCCGTAGCCCATCGTGCCGAGACCGCCCGAGGTCATCCAGCGGTTCGGCTCCTCGAAGTTGATGAACTGCGCCGCCCACATCTGATGCTGGCCGACCTCGGTCGTGATGTAGGTGTCACGGTCCTTGGTCAGCTCGTAGAGCCGCTGGCAGGCGTATTGCGGCATGATGTACTCGGTCGAGTTCCTGTAGCCGAGCGACTTGCGCGCGCGCCAGCCGTCGATCTCCTTCCACCACGCCTTCAGCGCGGCCTTGTCGAGCTGCGGGGCCTTGGCCTTCCAGACCCGCAGCATCTCCTCGAGCACGTAGGCGCAGTCGCCGATGATCGGCAGATCGACCTGGATGTTCTTGTTGATCGACGACGGATCGATGTCGACGTGGATCTTGCGCGAACCGGGCGAGAAGGCATCGATGCGCCCGGTGATGCGGTCGTCGAAGCGCGCGCCGATGTTGATCATGACGTCGCAGTCGTGCATGGCGAGGTTGGCCTCGTAGGTTCCGTGCATGCCGAGCATGCCGAGCCACTGCTTGTCGGAGGCGGGGTAGGCGCCGAGGCCCATCAGCGTGGAGGTGATCGGGAAGCCCGAGAGGCGCACCAGCTCGCGCAGGAGCTGGCTCGCCTTGGGGCCGGAATTGATGACGCCGCCGCCGGTGTAGAACACGGGGCGCTTGGCGGAGGCCATGAGGTCCACGGCATCGCGCACGAGCGCCGGCTCGGGCTTGACGCGCGGCTTATAGGTTTTGTGGGCGATGTTCGAGGGGCCGACGTAATTGCCGGTCGCGAACTGCACGTCCTTCGGGATGTCGATGACCACCGGGCCCGGCCGCCCGGCCTTGGCGATGTAGAACGCCTCGTGCAGGATGCGCGCGAGGTCGTTGACGTTCTTCACCAGCCAGTTGTGCTTGGTGCACGGGCGCGTGATGCCGACCGTATCGCATTCCTGGAAGGCGTCGTTGCCGATCAGGTGCGTCGGCACCTGCCCGGTGATGCAGACGACCGGGATAGAATCCATCAGCGCGTCCGTGAGGCCCGTGACGGCGTTGGTCGCGCCCGGGCCCGACGTCACCAGCGCGACGCCGACCTTGCCCGTCGAGCGGGCATATCCCTCGGCGGCGTGCAGCGCGCCCCCTTCCTGGCGCACCAGGACGTGCTGGATCTTCTCCTGCTGGAACAGCTCGTCGTAGATCGGCAGCACGGCGCCGCCCGGATAGCCGAAGATGTGCTCGACGCCCTGGTCCTGCAGCGCCTTGATCACCATTTCGGCGCCCGTCATCGTCCGTGCCATGAAACTCTCCGCCTGCCGTCCCTCGGGACACATGGGTCATTTATGGGATTGGTCGTTGGGGTCGTCAGAGGCCGTCGGTCGTCACCGCCGTCACGCGCCGCGCGCGCTCCGTGGCTCTCCACGCAGGCATCCCCCGCCCGTCCATCCGCGTTTCAGAGGCGCCACCCTAGGGGGAGGTGGATCGCGGGTCAAGGCTTGGATTTAATAAAATCGATTATTCTCGCAACAAAACTTTCTGTTTCTTGCTCGTATAGCCATTTCCACGACATCATATTGCGTGATAGCCACGTCACCTGCCTTTTGACGTATTGGCGCGTCTCGGCCTTGGCCTTGTCCGTCGCCTCGGCAAGGGTGAGCCTGCCCTCGATCGCGGCGGCGAGCGGACCGACGCCCAGCGCCCGCATCACGGGCAGCGCAGGATCGAGACCGAGCTCAAGGAGCGCGCGAACCTCGTCCACGGCGCCGGCCGCCATCATGGCCTCGAACCGTGCGTCGCAGCGCTGCCGCACGTCCTGGCGCTCGCGGGCGACGACGAAGGCGCGCCCCTCGGCGCCGGGGATCACGGGCTCGCCCGGCGTCTCCTGCCACCGCGCGAGCGACACGCCCGTCGCCTCGAGCACCTCGAGCGCGCGCACGAGGCGTTGCGGATCGGAGGGCCTGAGCCGCGCGGCCATCTCCGGATCGCGCTCGCGGAGGATGGCGTGCAGGACGGACGCGCCCTCCGCGCTCGCGCGGCTGCGCCAGCGGGCGCGGATCTCCTCGGGAACCGGCGGGATCGGGGACAGGCCATGGGTGAGGGCCTTGAAGTAGAGCCCCGTGCCGCCGACGACGATGGGCACGCGGCCGCTCGCCTGCGCCGCCTCGATCGCGGCGCGCGCCTCGCCGGCGTAGCGCGCGGCCGAATACGCCTCGCGACCCGGCACGTGCCCGTAGAGGCGGTGCGGCGCCCGCCGCTCGTCCTCGGCGCCGGGCCGGGCGGTCAGAATGCGGAGCTCGCGATAGACCTGCATGGCGTCGGCGTTGACGATGGTGCCGCCGAGATGCTCGGCAAGCCCAAGCGCGACGGCGGACTTGCCGGAGGCCGTCGGCCCTGCGATGAGGATGGGAGCGGGTGTGGTCATGCCCGTCTCTTCTAGCCGCCCAACCCCCTCTGCACCATGGCGACGCCTCCTTCCTTTACACTCGTGCTGACGGCCGCGCCCGGATCGGATGCGGCGAGCGACGCTATCCTGCGCACGGCGGAAGAAACGCTTGGCGAAGTGGGGAGGGGTTCGCGCCGGCTCGCGCCGGGCACCGCCTGGGACGTGCCGCTCGCCGTTGCCGACGGTGCCGGCGCACGGTCGGCGCGGGAGGCCGTGGCCGGCGCCCTCGGCGACCTGCCGATCGACGTCAACGTGGTCCTGGGCGGCCCGGAGAGCCGGCGCAAGCGGCTCCTCTGCGCGGACATGGAAAGCACCATCATCGAGCAGGAGTTGATCGACGAGATGGCGGGTCTCGTCGGCTGCCAGGCGGAGATCGCCGCCATCACCGCGGCGGCCATGCGGGGAGAACTGGATTTCGAGGGCTCGGTCGTGCAGCGCGTCGCCCTGTTCGCGGGGCTCGAAGCGCACCGGCTGGAGGCGATTCTGTCGCGCGCGACGCCGATGCCGGGGGCGGCACGTCTGGTCGCGACGATGCGCGCGAACGGCGCCCGCACGGCGCTGGTCTCGGGCGGATTCACGATCTTCGCCGAGCGGATCGGCGCCGCGCTCGGCTTCGATGCCGTCGTCGCCAACGCGCTCGAGATCGAGAACGGGCGCCTCACGGGCCGCGTGCGCGAGCCGATCCTCGGGCCTCAGGGCAAAGCCGAGGCGCTGAAGCGGCTCGCGGCGGAGGGCGGGATCGCGCTCCCCGAGACGCTGGCCGTTGGCGACGGGGCCAACGACGTGGGGATGCTCGCCGCCGCAGGGCTCGGCGTCGCCTTCCGCGCCAAACCGATCCTGGCCGACCGGGCGCGCGCGCTCGAGACCGGCGCCGTGATCACGCACGGTGATCTCACCGCCCTGCTCCACCTGCAAGGCTACGCGCGAGCGGACTTCATCGCGTGACCGGTGCGTCCGCGGGCGTGCGCCCTGCGGTGAACGTCGGCACAAGCTACGGTCTTCCGAGCGCGCGGCGCAGCGTGGTGCGAAGGCGGAGCGCCTGCGCCGCAAGGCGCGGCTCGAGGCGCGCCCATGCCCGCCGGACCTCGAGGCGGACGCGGGACTTGAGCATGCGGCCGTAACGCCAGGCCCAGGAGGCGCGGATGCGGGCGAAGAGCGCCTCCTTCCACGGCATCACGATGCCATAGGCGGCCGCGAACCAGCCGATGCGCATGAGCGCGGGCCGGGTGAGCAGGAAGAGGCGCGCGATGAGCGCCGTCGAGGCGATCTTCGCGCCGACGAACAGAAGGCCCGCGGCGAGCACCTGCCCGTTTGCGACGAGGTAGACCGCGAGTAGCTTCAGAGGAAAGAGGATCGAGGTCGGGAGCGCGAGCGCGGCCAGCGCGCCGTACGGCGGCAGGCCGGCGATCGCCTGCTCCAGGCGCGCGACGATCCTGAAGCGCGCGAGGACCGCAAGGGCGTCGACCAGCGGTCGCCAGCCCCACTCCTCGAACAGCAGAATAAGCGCCGCCAGCACCTGGAGCACGAAACCGGCCGAGGTGCGGATCAGACGCCACAGCGTGCGCGCTGCCGCCAGGGCATGCACGACGGCACGAGGCGCGCGACGCGGCGCCCGTCGTGTCAAGCCGTCGCGGTTTTGCGCGGACATCGCTGCCCCGATCCCAGTCCCGAACCTGTCGAGATTACAGGACGTCGCCGGATCGCGCAGCCCCACTCCCACATCGGCTGCCGTTCCTTCCCGGCCGAGACTGCTTTGACAACACCCACTCTATTTCTATACTTTTTTTATCAAGTTAAATTACCAAACATCTTAAGAGGGAAACATGACCTCACGTATCTGGCTTGCGGGCGCTGCGCTGCTCTTCGCGTTCACCAACGTCGCTGCGGCCGGCGAGATCGTGGTCGAGATGCTGAACAGCGACGGGGAAGGCAAGAAGATGCTTTTCAAGCCGGACTTCATCAAGGCAAACGTCGGCGACACCGTGAAGTTTGTACCCACGCAGCAGCCTCACAATGCGCAGTCGATCCCTGAGATCTGGCCGGAAGGCGCAGAGCAGTTCACGGGCGAGATCAACAAGGAGGTCATTTTCAAGATCGAGAAGCCGGGTGTCTATGGCGTCAAATGCATGCCGCACTACGGCATGGGCATGATCGCGCTCATCCAGGCCGGCGACGAGCGGCCGAACGAGGCCCAGCTCGACACCTACAAGCCGCGGGGCAAGGACTCGATCAAGCGCTTCGAAGAGCTCAAGGCGCAGGTCGGCCAGTAATCAGGCGACGCCGGGCTGCTACGCAGGTCTAGCCTAGTAGGCCGGCGGCTCGTCGATCCGCGCGGTCGCCATGGCGACCACCTCGGGCCGCTCACGGGGGACAGGCTCGGGCGAAGCGCCGGAGCCCGCCTCGAGCGCCGCGGCCAATTCCTCGCGCGCCTTCTCCGCCTGCCGCTGGCGGGTCCAGAGGCTGGCGTAGAGGCCGCCGCGGGCGATCAGCTCGGCGTGCGTGCCCTGCTCGACCAGGCGTCCCTTGTCGAGCACGATGATGCTGTCGGCGTGCACGATGGTCGACAGCCGGTGCGCGATGACCAGCGTCGTGCGGTTGGCCGCCACGCGGTCGAGCGCGTCCTGGATCTCCTTCTCGGTGTGGCTGTCGAGCGCGCTCGTCGCCTCGTCCAGCATCAGGATGGGCGGGCTTTTCAGCAGCGTGCGCGCGATGGCGACGCGCTGCTTCTCGCCGCCGGANNAGCACCGTATCCTGCGGCACGACGCCGATGGCCCCGCGGAGCGAAGCCTGCGTCACGGCGCGGATGTCCTGTCCGTCGATGGTCACGCGCCCGGAGTCGATGTCGTAGAAGCGGAACAGAATGCGCGAGATCGTGCTCTTGCCCGCGCCCGACGGGCCGACGATTGCGACCATCCTGCCGGCCGGGACCTCGAACGAGATGTCGTGCAGGATCTCGCGCTCCCTGTCGTAGGAGAACGAGACGTGCTCGAAGCGCACGGTGCCTTCGCGGACCTCGAGCGGCTTGGCGCCGGGCGCATCCTCCACCTCCGGCTTCTCGGAGAGGAGCGCGAACATCGTCTCGAGATCGACGAGGCCCTGCTTGATCTCGCGATAGACCATGCCCATGAAGTTCAGGGGCTGGTAGAGCTGGATCATCACGGCGTTGATGAGCACGAAGTCGCCGACCGTGTGCGTGCCGTCCATCACGCTGCGGGCCGCGAGCCACATGACGAGCGTCATGCCGACGGTGAAGATCACCGCCTGCCCCGCGTTCAGGACGCCGAGCGAGTAGTAGGTCTTGACGGCCGCCTTCTCGTAGCGGGCCATGGACGCATCGTAGCGGCGGGCTTCCGCTTCCTCGTTGCCGAAATATTTCACCGTCTCGAAATTGAGGAGGCTGTCGATGGCCTTGGTGTTGGCCTCGGTATCGCTCTCGTTCATCTCGCGGCGGATGGCGATGCGCTTCTCGGACGCCGAGAACGTGAACCACATATAGACGGCGATGGTCGCGACGAGAATGAAGACGTAGCTCCAGTCGAAATAGAAGACGAGCAGTCCGGCGACGAGAACCATCTCGACCAGCGTCGGCGCGAGTTGCATCACGCCCATGCGCACGATGAGGTCGATGCCGCGCGTGCCGCGCTCGATCACGCGGGACAGGCCGCCGGTGCGCCGCTCGAGGTGGAAGCGCAGGGACAGCCTGTGCAGGTGGCGGAACGTGCGGTTGTTGAGCTCGCGGATGGCGTGCTGGCCGACACGCGTGAAAAGGACGTCGCGGACCTGGTTCAGCACCATGGTCAGCACGCGTCCGACGCCATAGGCGACGATCAGCATGGCGATGCCGAGCCCCAGCGCCTTGGCGGCGACCACCTCGGGGTTCGTAAGGTCGGCGGCGAGCCAGTCGGTCGCCCACTTGAAGGTCACCGGCACGGCGACGGTTGCGAGCTTGGCCGCGATCATCACGACGAAGGCGCCCGCCACCTCGGCGCGCAGGTCGGGGCGGCCCTGCGGCCAGATGAAGGGCAGCAGGCTTCTCAGCACCGTCCAATGGCTGATGTCGGCCGAAAGACCGAGCAGATGCGGCCGCTCGCTGCGACTGGCGGCGGTTGTGGCGGTGGTGGTCGGTCTCATGGGTCGGTCTGGATCCCCTGCGCGCTCCGTCTCTCGGACCGCAATACGTAGGAGCCAGCCGAATGGAGCAGGCGACGTTTAGACGGCGCTCACCGCAACCGCAACCGCTGGCCCGGGAAGATGAGGTCGGGATCGCGAATCCGGGCGCGGTTCAGGCGATAGATCTCCGGGTAGCGCTCTCCTGCCCCGAGGCGGCGTCGCGAGATGCCCCAAAGCGTCTCCCCGCGCCTCACGACGTGGATGCGGGCCTCGCGGGCCCGCGCCCGCGTTCTCCGTGCGGGACGGGGCTTGGCGTCCTTCAGCGCGGCGTGGACCTGCGGCCGGCGGGGCGCAACCGCGGACGGGGCGGCTTCCCGCACGGCGGGCGCCGCATCGGGCGTGGGCGGCTCCACCGCATTTTGCGAGGAGGGCTCCACTGCATTTTGCGCGGGCGGCTCCGCCGCAGCAGCACTTCGCCCGCCCTCGTCCGGGCGTTGCGGCCCGGTGGTCTCCGTCGGAGCTCTATCGGCCGCCGCGTCGGGTGCGGGCCCGGTCTCCGGCTTGGCATCGGCCGCGGACGTCTCCTCGGCGTGCCGCTTGGCCTCCGCGGCCCGGCGCGCCTCCTCCTCGGCCTCGGCCTCCCGGCGCCGCTGCTCGATGGCCTTGATCTCGGCTTGCCGCATCTCCGCCTGCCGGGCGGCTTCGGCTTCGCGGCGTGCCTCCTCCGCCCTCGCCTCGGCGAGACGCAATTCCTCGGCGGCCTTGCGGGCGTTCTCGGCGGCCGTCGCCTCCGCAATCCGCCGCGCCTCCTCGTCCTTCCGCGCCTGCTCGGCCTCGGCCGCCCGCCGCTCCGCCTCCGCCGCGGCGACGCGGCGCATGTAATCGGCCCGAGCCTCCTCGATGCGCTTCTGCTCGGCGGCCCTGCGTGCCGCCTCCGCAGCGCGTGCGGCAGCCGCTTGCCGCTCCTCTTCCGCCTTCCGCGCACGCTCGGCCTCGGCAGCTTTGCGCGCGGCACGTTCGCGCCGGGCGGCCGCGGCGGCCTCGAGCGCGTCGGACGCGCCGCGCGCCACGTCGGCGACCAGGGCCCTGCGGGTCGTCTCGGTCTTCTTCGTCGCGTCGAGCCTCTCCAGGTTCTCGAGCTTCTTCAGGCCCTCCTCGATTCGCCGGTCGAGGTCCTCCTTGATCTTCCGCAGCTCCTCCTTGCGGGCTTCGGCCCGCCGGCGCTCCGCCTCGGCGGCATCCCGCTCCGCAGCGCTCCTGCGCTCGGTCTCTTGGCGCGCTGCCTCGGCGGCTGCCGCGTTGGCGCGCTCGACCGCCTCACTCCAGTCCATCTCGGCCTTCTTCAGCGCCTCGACGACGGCTCTGGCCTCGCGCGCGGTCCGGTCGGCCAGCACGGCGACCGAGGCATTCGCGCCATCCGACGGCTCATAGCCGGCCGCGCGATACGCCTCATCGATCCAGAAAGTAATGTAGGCCAGCGCCGCCTGGACGGCCGCGCTCAGGCGGTCGCGGAGTCCTGCCCGCGCTGGCGCGAGAGCATCCCCCGTCGCCAGGCCGGCGTAACGCGGTGCGGGGAGCTTGCTTGCTATATCCGGGCGATAGACGCCGGCCGCCTGCTCTTGCGAGCCCGTCGACCCGCCGGGATACGGGGCGTCCGCGCGTGCGGCGAACGTCTCCGCGCCGGCCATGACGAGGCCCACCACGAGGAGCCCGCGCAGCGGCGCCGACGCGCCTCTCGCGGCCATCGTCTTTCGCAGCCGGTCCCGCATGGACGTCGTTGCTCCCGTTCTCACGCTCTCTCGCGCGCGCCCTGCACCCTACCTCGGCACAGGTTAAGATACCGGCCTGCCACCGGGCAAACGACTTTGCGATCTTTCTTAAGGCGACCATATGGTTGCATATCGGGGCTCGCGCATTTTCCTCGGGGCGGCATTGGCAGACCGGCCCCGACACCCCATTTCAAGGAACGCCCCTTGTCATAGTTTTCACATCGACCCGATTTAAGGATTCCTCTTGAACCGCAGACCTCCTTTTTCAAGCTCCCCGACCATGCCCGAAGGCCACTCCGGACTCACCGCACTGCAACACGTCAACGGCAAGCCGCTCCGCCACACCGGGCCAGTGCGCAGTATCTGCGTCTATTGCGGCTCGGGGCTCGGGGAGAACCCGGCTTACGCGGCCGCAGCCCGGACGCTCGGCCAGGCGCTGGCCGAGAACGGCATCCGGCTCATCTACGGCGGCGGCGGGCTCGGCCTGATGGGCGAGGTCGCACGCGCGACGCTCGAAGCGGGTGGCCAGGTGACCGGCATCATTCCGGAGTTCCTCATCGCTCGCGAGCACATGCTGCGCGAGGTCACCGATATTCTCGTGACGTCGGACATGCACCAGCGCAAAAAGCTGATGTTCGAGCGCTCCGACGCGTTCGTGGCGCTGCCGGGCGGCATCGGCACGCTCGAAGAGCTCGTCGAGCAACTGACGTGGGCGCAGCTCGGCCAGCACAGCAAGCCGATCGTCGTGGCCGATATCGCCCGTTTCTGGACGCCGTTCCTCGGGCTTCTCGAGCACATGCGCGACGAAGCCTTCATCCGGCGCGGGCTCGAGGTTCCGTTCAGCGTCGTCTCGGACGCAAGCCAGATCGTGCCGCGCGTGATCGCGCACTACGACGAGGCGGCGGTCGAGGTCGCGCCGGGGGCTCTCGCCAAGTTCTGAGGCCCGCCATGGCCCGCGGCCGGCTCCAAAGCTCCGGCCGCGGCGGGAATGGCCTCTCCGTCTCACGCCCGCCATCTTCCGATGGCTCCAATTCCCGAGGGTGGGGGTCAGATCAGGAGACGTTCCATGCCCTTTGCCGTTTTCGCCCTTCCGCTCCTCGTGCTCGCCGGCCCGCCCCATGCGGCGGCCGCGGGCGACGATCCCGCCGCTTACGTCCTCGCCGCCCCCACGGCGGGGAGCCTGACGCTCGCCTTCGATGACAGGGGCTATGGCGACCGGGAGGAGGACGATCGCGACAACGTGGCGCCACCCGAAGATCGCGACGAGCGGTACGGCGACGACGACCAGGACGATTCCGCCCACGGGCCCGGCGACGATGACGACGGATGGGACCTCAACCCCTATGAACGCACGGAGCGCGCATGAGGCAACCGGTGTTTCAGGCAGAGATGCGGCGTAGGAGTTGGAACGTGCCCAATGTCATGCGTGCGGGAGCGGCGCTTCTGGCGCTCTCCCTGGCGCCGCTCGCCCCGGCCTTCGCCGGGCACGCCGCGCATCACCGGACCTATGAGCAGCCCCGGACCTACGAGACGTACACGGGCGCGCGCTCCTATGCCAAGGCGCGAGCGCGCAAGGTGTGCCGTCAGGAACGCGATTACCGGACGCTGGAAAACAAGCGCTTGGCGCGACATGGAATCGACCGCCCGCCGCCCCCGAGCTATGCGTCTGCCTGGAGTAGGTGCACGACGGCCTGGGCATATTGAGCGCTGTCGCTCCCGAGCCGCAGGAGCTCAGTCCTTGGCGCGCTCGACGTAGGAGCCGTCGGCCGTCATGACGACGACGCGCGTGCCGCTCTCGATGTGCGGCGGCACCATGATGCGCGCGCCGTTCGACAGCTTGGCGGGCTTGTAGGACGAGGAGGCCGTCTGCCCCTTCACGACGGGATCGGCCTCGACGATGTCGAACGTAACGCGGGCCGGCAGCTCGATGGCGATGGGATTGCCTTCGAACAGCGAGACGTTGCAGGTCATGCCTTCCTGCAGCCAGATCGACTGATCGCCGATCACGTCCTTCGAGATCAGGATCTGATCGTAGGTCTCGGGGTGCATGAAGTTGAAGCCCATGTCGTCCTCGTAGAGATAGTTGAAGTCCTTCTCCTCGAGGTAGGCGCGCTCGACCTGGTCCGTCGTGCGGTAGCGCTCCGTGACTTTCACGCCGTCGGAGATGCGGCGCATCTCGAGATGGGTGACGGGCGTGCCCTTGCCGGGGTGGATGTTCTCGGCCGAGATGACGACGGCCAGCTTGCCGTCGAGATCGAGAACGTTGCCTTTGCGTACCGAGCTGGCGATCACCTTGACCACGGTCTTCTCCCATCGATTCCGATCGTGCCCGACGGCAACCGGTGCGGCCACCTCGCTGTTCAGTCCTTCCGGGCAGGAAATATGGGGGCTCTCATACTCTGGATCGCATGGAAGGCCAAGGGCCGAGATGTGTTTATGGCGGGATGGCTCCCGGCGGCGGATGGCCCGGAAACGACTTCGGTTTCCAGGCCCGGGCCCAGGTCATGACCTAGCCGAACGCGCCCGCTACGCCTTGCCACAGGCGCCGTGCGCCGTATCCCAGCAGAATGCCGATTGTCAGCACCACCACCTGCAAACCGATCTGCCGCACCGGACCCACCGCGTTGAACTGGTTCTGGAGCGCCTCCGCGGCCTCCATCTGCTGCTGAAGCAGGATGAAGAAGTCGAGCGCGAACAAACCCGCGGTGACCACCATGAACATCAGCAGCGCGGTCAGAAACCCCTTGTGAAGCACGCCCTTCCACATCCAGCCGGCGCTGGCGCCGAGCGCGATCATGATGGGACCGATCAGCACCATTCCGAGCACGCTGATGCCGACCGTCAGGCATTGACCGAAATCGGCGATCTGCCCCTGCTGGCCGAAGAGCGCGCACACGCTGCCCATGCCGAAGCCGGTGAGCCAGCTCACGATCTCCACCAGGATGAACAGCACCAGCGCCGTGACGAACGCGGTGGCGAGAAGATTCGGGCCTTCGCCCGCCGGCGCGGCCGTCCCGGTGGCGGCCACTTTCCTGCGCGCGAACAAGCGGCGCGAAAGATCGAACACCGGCACGGTCAGCACGTAGACGATGTTCTTCACCGCATCGATGGCACTTCCGAGATTGCCATCCTTGGGCAACGTCCCCAGCACGATGGCGGCAACGACCGCAAACGAAACAGTGATGACGGCTGCGATCAGCGTCGGCGTATCGAGCGTCGCCGTATCGGCCTCGGCAATGGCGGTCATGTGACTCCCCTCCGGCTGTGCCCCCTCTTCTAAGGTTAATCCGGCGCGGAGCGCTCCGACAAGGGAGCGCGGCGCCCCGCCCACCGGTACGATGCGCGCTGAATGTGGTAAGGACGCCTCTCCCGTTCATCCCCAAGGATGCGCCGCCCATGCCCTCTCCCTCCCCGTGGTGGGACAAGGACCGCCACCGGGATCGCCGGCCGGGCCTCCTCTTGCGCAACCGCATCAAGGCCCGGATCCGGAGCTGGCTCTCGGATGAAGGCTTCGTCGAGATCGACACCGGCGCGTTGCAGGTCTCTCCCGGCAACGAAACGCACCTGCATGCGTTCGCCACCGAGCTGGTCGGCACCGCGCTCGACCGGCACCGGCTCTATCTCAACACCTCGCCCGAGTTCGCGATGAAGAAGCTGCTCGCCGCGGGCGAGCAGAAGATCTTCACCTTCGCCCCCGTCTTCCGGAACCGCGAGCGCGGCGCGCTGCATGCGCCCGAATTCACCATGCTCGAGTGGTACCGGGCCGGCGCCGACTACACGGCGCTGTGGGAGGATTGCGCGACGATGCTCCGTCTCGCAGGCGAGATCGCCGGGCGGACACGCTGGTCGTTCCGGGGCCGCAGCGCCGACATCGGCGCCGCGTTCGAGCGCCTCACGCTCGACGAGGCATTCCGAAGCCATGCCGGCTTCGGCCTCATCGACACGTGCTCGGCCGGAGGACAGGATCGGGATCGGCTCGCGGCCCGCGCCAAGGCTGCCGGCATCCGCATCGCGGCCGACGACACCTGGTCGGATCTCTTCTCGCGCGTGCTGGTCGAGAAGATCGAGCCACATCTCGGCGATCCACGGCCGACGCTCCTTTACGAATATCCGGCACCGGAAGCGGCCTTGGCGCGCCCGGTTCCCGGGCGGCCTGACGTGGCGGAACGGTTCGAGCTCTACGTGGCGGGCGTCGAGCTCGCCAACGGCTTCGGCGAGCTCACCGACGCGGCGGAGCAGCGGCAGCGCCTCGTCCACGAGATGGACGAGAAGGCGCGCCTCTACGGCGAACGCTATCCGCTCGACGAGGATTTCCTGGCCGCGCTCGCAGAGATGCCTGCCGCGTCGGGGTGCGCGCTCGGCTTCGATCGCCTGGTCATGCTCGCGGCCGGAGCGAGCCGCGTCGACCAGGTCATCTGGACACCGCTCGCCTGAGCATCGTGAAAAGCTTTGTCTAAGACCGAGGACCTTCGATGGAATTGCAGCCCATGTGCGGCTCTCTACCTGCGACGGATCAGCGATCAGTTTTTGAATGGATTGGACCGATCAGCGCCGAGCGAAGCTCTGTCACACGCATGAAACATACCTCGATGTACGTCTCACGTCATGACGAGCCACCCACGAATCGACA
>JRYI01000375.1_pt1 | contig 43384 bp, 60 predicted proteins | sample 235361 | NCBI WGS metagenome assembly JRYI01 (sample SAMN03074212, study PRJNA261471) | activated sludge metagenome | biome: Common Effluent Treatment Plant; feature: Wastewater; material: Activated sludge; isolation source: activated biomass in a lab-scale reactor treating industrial wastewater at...
GTCTCTGACCACTATCCCACCTATAACAGTGATTAGAGTCATGGCCGCGCCAACAAGCCACCTTAGTTCGTCTAGCATGTTAAATTATATAGTTTCGGCATGCTTGATTGTACCATGGGTCAACTATTTTTTGTAAACGCAATCCGACAAATCTGGCGGCTGCCACCCTTCGGGCTTTTTAATCTTGCCATTTTCATCGCGTCCGCCTGTCGTCTTGGCATCATTGGCATTCAGCACTTCCCGAGTGGCCAGATAAGCATGCGGCGATGAGGAAATGGCAGCGCCCAATGAAACTATTGCGCTATCGATAAAGCCGTCAAGCAACTGTTCCTGATTGGCTGCACGCACCCTTCCGGCAAGTTTGCCCTGCTTACCAATCGCTGATAAATGATCTAGCTGTGAGATAAGGCTATGGCACAAATGGCGCATGCCCATATCACCAAATGGCATGGCATTAACAAGGCATTCTATTACCTCAGACATTTCCTCGGCCATCAAGCCAATGTACAGCGACACCTGCGCCGGGTCGTGGCTTGTTGTATTCTGGCCGCATTTTTCCATGAAATCCTGCACACGGGAAACCATGTCTGCCTTCAAAGCATTTAATTCCAATTCTTCCAGTTTTTTCTTGCTGATGATTCTAAACATTTTTTCCCCTTAGTGAATTGATCCTGAGCCTAAATACTCTGTTTTATAATGCTCTTCTGTTTTGGTCACGCCAAATGCGAATCGGTCGTAACTTTTGCCGCTGTTGACACTCATCATTACTATAACGGTGTCGCCGACATTAATCTCTGATTCGTGTTTCATTGCCGATCGGAATGCGGCCTCTTGCCAGTCCATCTCAATGCTATCGATCATTCTGTCTGTAGGCTCAGATTCTGTATATCCGAAGTCAGGCAGCCATATCTTTATAAATTCCATATCATTCACACATCAGTTTAGAGGCTATTGTTTCGTAATCCTCGACGACATTCCACCATATCTTTTCATCCGAAAAGTATATACCGCAATGATCCCCCCAAATACCAGAACTGGCCGGCTTTATATGGTGGATATATGCAGTGTTTACGACGCGCGGCTCTACCGTCTTTTCGTGGCAAATTTTGTTTACCAGAATAAACATTTTACTCTCCGTTATAGTATGAAACTATTTCATCGTGAATTTTCTTCATTGTCGCCAATTCAATGCTGTATTTATCCGCCAGCTGTTCGACAAATCCCTTTTCCTGCTTGGTCGCGGTGGGCGCTACCTGCTTAGCTGGCTCGGGTTCCGGTGCTTTGGCAACCTCTGCGGCCCTTGCTGCGGCCACTTCTGCCCTTGCCTTTTCCGCTGCCTGATACCGTTCGATTCGCGACTTGACTTCGGCACGAAACTCGCCTTCGACCAGATTAATGATTCTAGCCAAGTCAGGCACCACCATCCGCATGTCCGGGTAAGTCTCATCCAGCCATTTAACCTTGGCCGTCACGTCATCGACAAACTGATTGATAGTCACTTTCCGTTCAGCAACGCCAACAGATATCCGTTCCTTGATGCTCTTGATTGTTTTCAGATTCTTGGTGTAATCGGACAAGTCCAAGATACCGCGACCCAGCGCGTCAAGATCCGTGCCAATGGGCATATCCTTTGCCCGGCTGTTCATGTACGCCTGGATCTCAGCCGCGCCCCGGTCGATTTCATCCTGCTTGATGCTGGCTTTCCTATCCTTTACGATCTTTTCAGCCGACAGTCTCGCGGATTGCAGCGCCTTTTCCAGCGCTGTCTTGCGCCGCATGAAAGACGCCACCGCTTCGGCCTGGCTGATAACGTCGTCACCAGCCTTCTTGAGCATATCTTCAGCCCGCTTTATGGCCTTGATCTGGCAATCCAGATTGGCAAAATCATTATCATCAACCGGAGCTTTGATGAGCTTATTTGCCAGAAAATCAGATACAGCCGTTTCAACGTCACCGAAGTTGTCAATGATGGAAATTGCACCGTCAACCTTGGCGGATATCACTGGGAAATCAGCCACGACCTCTATGACGGCCGCATCTTCAGCCGGCGCCCGCTGGTAATTCTTTGCATCCTCCAAAAGCACGTCCCAGCCAGCCAGAATGCGCGCCAGTAAAACCGGGTCACTTTCGTACCAGTAATGGACGGCCTCCTCGCCATCGTCTCCTGACGCCACAAACAGGCATTTTTCAGCGCCTGACACATACAGCTGCTGTTCCATCTGTATGCGATAATTTAGCGGCAGCATCTCAACGCATCCAGCAGCACGGATGCCATCGTTAAGCGATTTATGCTCCATGATTATCTTGCCATCCGGCGTGCGCCCATCAAGGCTGGCCGAAAGAATGCCATATGACATAACCGTCGCCGGCAGGTCATCTCCGACAATGATCTCAGCAAATGCAGAGCGCGCCTTTACTTCCAGAGCGTGGCCGCGCCGCTGAATCCGCTTCATAAAATAACTTGATTCTTTCTTGATGCCAAGCGCGATTCGCTCTATCAGTTCATTGCGCGTTACGTGGTTCGATTCCCCCATCATCGCCGGGGCATCGCTTGCGCCAAGATGCTGTTCGCGCCACTCTTCCCACTCCGGGGTATTCTGCTTGATTTCGTCATGTACTATTCTTGTTTCCATTTTAGCCTCGTATTTTAAGAAATACATTCCAAACCCGGCTAAACTCATTTTCTAGGTGCGGCATAGGATGGATTGACACCACAAAAGTTTGCCCATTGTTATCTTGTTTAAAAACAAACTGAGGGCAAAAAGAATGCTCCGCAGGCAAGAAAAAAACATGCACGCCCTCGCCCTCTCGGAATTTTCCATAAAACCCAGATGCTTTCGCTGCAATAATTGCATTATCAAGCCTTTCCTCAATTACATCAGGAGAGAATTCCCAGTTATCATTATGCTCGTATTTCTTTGACAGCTCCATGAATTTCTCATAAGACATAAGGAATTGCCAGCCAACATCAGTTGTTGCGCAAACATCATAAACATAAAGCTTATGATCCGGCATCCCATGCAATTCTTTATCACTCATCATGTATATATTTTTTTCTTTCATTTTAATTCCTCCATTATTCTGTCTGCCTGCTCATCGGTTAGCGTGTATTTTGAGCAGATCCTTTTTACGCAATCTTGTCCGCTAATTCCCGCTTTTTTCCACCCCGGTAGATACTTTTCTATATCAGCATCGGTGTAGCCTTTCTTTTCGGTTGCCGGTGGCGTTGTTGCGTCAGCATCCTCGTTCCCTTCGACCGGCACACAAAAGGCTTGCATCAGCGCGTATTTATATGCCGCAGACATTGCCTTATTCGTTGACTTGTCCGCGCTATCCATGGCCTCGCCTATCGTCCTGATGGTGTGCTTGCTGCCATCTTCTGCGCTAACCATGTCATATTCAACCTCGACGGTTGTGTAAAAAAGAGATCCACCGCTTTTAGTGGCACGCTCAACGCATTCCCGGTTTGTAACGCGCGGCAGGATGCATAATCCATGCTTCGGCAGCAACGGGCTAACCGCATCGTAAAAGTCATCGATGCTTCGGAACCGATAGCCCTGCTGTTGGTTCTTCCTGTCTTTGCTGACGCCAGTCTTGGACAGGTCGTCGATTACTGCGCATATTGCTTTATAAACTTTCATGTTCCGCTCCTTTTGTGTTGGTTTTAATCGTCAATGTAGCAAAGCAGATACCAGCCATACTCAATGCTGTTTGGCATTTGGCCGCGCACGTGCAATTCACCACACATTACTTTTACGTTCTCTTTGCCGAATTTTTCAACTGCTTGTTCCACTGTCATTTTATTACTCCCGCATTCTGTAGCCTTAATGTGTTTTTTTCAAAATGCAAATCATCAAGGTGTCTTATGTAATCAACAAATCGGCATGTGTCTGCTGGGCGGTTCATAACCTGAGCAATCATAATAATATTCCCTATTTCATCATCGCTCGCCACCATGACGACCAGACAAAAAAGCCTCATTGCTTCATAGAAATCTTCTGAAAAAATATCTTGTTCTTTTTTATTGAGATCCCTTACTGCGTCCCTGAACTTGCATTCAATTATTTCCCTGAATTCTTTTACGTCGCTTATGTTTTTAATCATTTTTAAATTGCCTTTTGTTTTGTTGATTGATGAATACACATTATATACTATTTTTTCACCATGTCAACAATTATTTTTATTGCTTCCCCATGCCCTTTGCAAACGACCGACGTATATCCGCATCCATTAAGATAGTCTCGCCATTTCTTCTGATTGGCCGATTCTACGCCGCCGTCTGCCCGCTTCATCTCGATAAAAAGGCACAATGCCGGTATCATCAAATCTGGCACGCCTGATTGCACTCCCTCTTCCTTGAGGCGCTTGGCTTCCAGCTTCCCGCGTTTCCCGCCGTTTGGTATTGCAAAAAACCAAAGGTCAGGATAAGTCTGTTCCAGCCATGAGACTAAAGCCACTTGTGAGGCGTGTTCTGAGATTGTCATATATCGTTGTACCCATGAATTACCACAAAACCTTTTGCATTAAAGCTGTAGCTGATTGATTTAATGCCATGCTTGTGATGGCGCCGAAACTTGCGCTCAAGGTGGCTTGATTGGAACCAAGATGGTATCTTTTTGCCACCTATGTCAAATGTGACTTTCAGGCATTTGTTGCCAGCCTGGGTTATAACCTCTTCCGTGACCAAATCTCGAACCCGGGCATGAAAGACTGAGTCTTTTAAATTGTCGTTCGGGTCAACAAGAAGCTCATGGCATTGATAGCATTCCCGTGCGGCAATATCATTCAAGCATCCGCATTTCTTGCATTCTTTGCCCTCATATCGATGGTTGCATCCCCTGCACTTCCGGCCATAGTGAGCGATGGCGTGCGTCTGGATATCCTCGACCATCCAATAGCCAGTGCGGGATATGCTCGTATACCCAGCCTCGTTCGGGCGCGCTGAAAACTGGTTGCCATGATTGCATTGCTCGCAGTGTACAGTGATGATCGTTGGCTCGCGATCCTTTGTGCGACTGAAGATGGCCGGTTTGTATATGCCCTTGCCATCATCATGCCGCATCACATTATCTGCCGCATCCACCAGCAGAAAATCTTTCTTGCCAGGATAAAGGCGCGACCCGCGAACCGCCATCTGTATAAACAGGCCAGCCGATTCCGTGGCGCGCAATATGGCGATAACGTCCGTATGCGGCGCGTCGAAGCCAGTTGTCAGGGTAGACACATTGACCAGATATTTATATTCCTGCGCCTTGTATCTGGCTATTGTCCTTTCCCTGTCGCTTCGGTTATCTTTGCCTGTAACGATCCCGGCCTTGCCTTCTGGCAGCATCCGGAAGATTTCCATGGCGTGCCGGATGGTGGCAGCAAAGATTATCGTTCCCATGCGGCCTTCTGACATTTCAATGACTTCTGCCACTATGCGGGCTGTTTCTGAGTTGTCCTCGAAAACTTCCCGCACTGCGTCGTCGTCAAATTTGCCATTGGCCCGCACTCTAAGGCCCGACGACTTATATAGTGTTGATGGATGCAGGATCGTTTCCTCGCACAAGTAGCCTTGTTCTATCAGAGTTTCGGCCGTGATACGATATGTCAGCCGTTCAAAATATGGCTTGTACGCTCGGTCAGGCGATACCGTTGCGCCGCCAGGTGTGGTGCGGTAAATGTAACCCTCCATCGTCCGGTATGGCGTGGCCGATAAGCCAATGGTGCGAGCGTTGGGATTGCCCGCCAGCATCGCATCGACTATCTTTTTTACCGTGGGCGTCAGGCCGTGGGCTTCGTCGATTACGGCCGCCGCAAATTCACCGCCTATCCTACTCATGGCCGGCAATATGCTCATGGGAGTTGCAAACACTACCGGATTGCGCAATTCCTTGCGGCCAGCCGATGCGCTGTAAATACTGCATGCGTTGCCAGTGTCGATAAATTTCCCGGCATTCTGCTTTACCAGTTCAGCGCTTGGAGCCAAGCAGAGCACGCGCTTTCCGCTGGCATCATGGATAAGTCGCGCTATTTCAGCAATAATGTGCGACTTGCCAGCTCCTCCTGCAGCCTCGATGATACATGGCTTTTTAGACTTTCGGATATAAGCCATTGTTTTATCGACAGCCTCAGATTGATATGGTCGCAATGTCATGGCAGCACAAGATCAGAAATCCGCAAATGCTCTGGCAACATTCGTACGCGCTCTTTTGCCAGTTGATAAATGTCAGCGTATGCCATCCCTGCGTTTATGCCATCATGCAGCGCAATTTCCACCGTGGCGTCTACGATCATGACTTTGCGCAGAGCATCACCCGAAAGGATGTCACGGCTACCGGCAGGGATCTGCAAAAAGTCATTGGTCATCTTGGTTATTGCCACGTAATACTTGTCTGCATTCTGGCTGCCTTGCAACTTGGCATACTCAACCAGCTCTTTTATGGCGTTCGTTTCAGCCAGTCGATATTCTTTCCCATTCACGCGAGCCAAATCTCGCTTGGCAATACCGTCTCTGGCCTCGCGAAACGCTTTAACCAAAGCAAGTTTAGCGCGAACAACTCGTTCATTATTTCTCATCAAAGTAAGCAAGAAATAACATTGGTCTTCATTTAGAAGAGCATATCGTGTTGGCGCCCCTTGAGTGCCCCTATTTTCTTCCGTTTGAAACGGAAGTTGGCCAAGACCATTTAACTCGTTGATATATTTGTCTATATTCTCAAGTATCGTTCTGTGCCTGTGATCAAGCACGCGAGACAGCAGCCTAGAATCTGTTCTGAGTTCTTTGCCAACTAATTGCACTATTGCGTCTTGTTGCATAGCAACCTCCAGTAAGGTTTAAAATAATCGTGACTAACCGACCTACTTCCCAACCCATCTCCAGACCGCAAAAGACAACAGCCCGATGATAATCAGGTGCCAGCTTTTCGGCTCGCTGACAACACTGGGCGCTCCGCAGCCATGTTTGCCAGTAGATCTGTCTTGTATCCTCCCGCCATAGGGCCATGGTATTCTAGCCATTGGCGGCGCGGCGCGCTCAGAGAACGGCATGCCATCAGCTCCTTGAGAAATGACTTCTCCGTCTTTGCCATATTCATGCCCTTCTGGAAACAGCTCATCCCACGGCGTAAAATCAGGATTTACGTAAACGTCACTGATGTCGTCATCCAGACATACCGTTGGCGCCAATGGCGTATCATCCATGTACGGCGGCGGCGACGTGGCGATAATGTACACTATCCAGCCAATCCCGATAACCCCAGCAATGACCACCATCCTTTCCGACCAACTCTGGATTGTTTTGCTCCAGCTCCTGCGACGTATCATTTTCCATCTCCAATTATATTATTATTACGAAAAACCGGCCCGAGTGAGCCGGGTTTGTGTTGATCAAAATTCCATGTCGCCAGGATCATTTGGCGTTGATCTCTCGCCCTTCCTTTCGCCGCCACCCAGCATCGATAAATCGGACAAAACAATTTCAGTGATGTAGTGTCTCACTCCGTTTTTATCTTCCCAGTCGCGCGTTTGCAGACGCCCTTCTACGCATATGCGGGAGCCTTTCGTGACGTACTTTTCGATAACGTCAACGACTTTGCCGAAGGCGACAATCTTGTGCCATTCGGTTTTTTCTTCACCCTTTACTTTCATGGTCGTAGCCAACGAAAAATTGGCTACCCCATCCCCGTTACTAAGATATTTAATCTCGGGGTCACGTCCTACGTTGCCGATTAAAAACACTTTATTTTTCATTTACTTTTCTCCAAACAATGTGATGACCATTGGCCGCTTTTTCCGGACGCCACCCCCGGAAATCCTTTTTCATGGCCGCGTAGTTTACAATTGTTGTATGCTTCACGCCGTATCTCTCGGCTATCTCAGCCGACGTTAATTTTTCGTCTTCCATTGCCTTTCTCCTTTGGTTATGCTGAATCGGAAATGTGATTATATTACATTTGCTTTTTTTGTCAACCGCGGTTAGCATAAAAAAAAGCCCGGTGATTAGCCGGGCCAAGTGGAGAGTGGAACATCAACAAACAGGAGTAATTATATATGCAATCTATGCTTGACGCAATATCTGCGGCACTTTCCGGGCATCGTCCAGACAGCATCATAGCTGATGGCCGGATCCACCGTTTCGCCACCAGCCAGAAGCAAGGAGATAAAGCGGGCTGGTATGTTTCGCACGGTGACTTTGGTCACTTCGGATGCCATCGCGCCTGCTTACAGTCCTTTTGGTCGCACGACGGCGGCGAGCTGACCGTAGCGCAAAAACAGCGCATCGAAAAGGATATAGAGGCGATCCAGAAAGAGCGCGACGAACGACATGCGCGTGCTGTTACGGTGGCCCAAGCAATATGGGACAAGGCGCAAGACAACGCCAGCGGGCACGCTTACCTCAAGGCTAAGGGCATCCCGGCCTATCACTGCAAGCTGATAACCGAAAAGGCAGCGCGCGCCATATCAAAAGACTTATCCGAATCACTTCATGGCGATCTGCTGGTCATCCCGATGCGAGTCGGCAAGACGCTGACAAGCCTGCAATTTATCGCGGGCGACAGCACAAAGCGGCCACTATCCGGGGGCAAAAAGCATGGGTCATACCATCTTATCGGCAACCGGGACGACTCTCAATACATAGCCATTTGTGAGGGTTTCGCCACCGGCGTAAGCATCCATGAGGCTACCGGCCTGCCGGTGGCTATCGCTTTCGACGCGGGCAACATGGAACCCGTCGCACAGCATTTTCAGGATAAGGAAATCATAGTCTGTGCTGACAATGACAGCAACGGAACCGGACTAAGCGCCGCCAAGAAAGTCAAGGGCGCAATCATCGCTATGCCGCAGGATGTTGACACAGACTTTAACGACGTGCGCGACCCGAGCATCATAAAGGAAATCGTTATGTCAGCCATCAAGGGACGGATGGACGCTGACCCGTTCCCGGATGTCGACGAGCTGCCCGGCTGGGTTGTGCTGGATGACCTTACAAAATATGCCATTGTCGAGCAGGATGCCGACCACGGTCTTTACAAAGGCAATCGCAAAGCATGGGCATTGCCTGGCGTGTACTGGTGCTTTATCCCCAAAGGCAAGAATATGCTGCCGGAATATAAGCGCATATGCGGAGCGCTGCATGTTGATGCCATAACAGCCGACCCAAGCGATGATAACAGTGGTCGGGTTTTGCGCTTCAAAACCATGTCTGGCACTTGGCGTCAATGGTCTATGGCTGCCGGCTTGTACCTTACAGCCAATGGCGATTTGCTTTGCCAGTCTTTGCGCGAGCGTAATCTTGATGTAGACACACAATCGCATCCGCTTGTGTCTAAGTACATCCAGCAGGCTAACCCCAGCCAGCGATTGATTGCAGCGCCTTATACGGGATGGTACGGCAAAGCGTATGCCACTGACGGCGGGATATACGGGCCAGACGCGTACAAAACCGTGCTGCAAACGGCGGGAGGCGGGCTTAAGCCAAGGTTTGGGAAGTCTGGCACGCTGACCGGCTGGCGCGATACAGTGGCGGCGATGGCGGCGGGCAATCAGTTGATGGTGCTGGCTATATCGGCAGCGTTTGCCGGCACAATCCTCAAGCGTTGCGGTGCCACGGGTGGCGGGGTCCATTTCTTTGGCAATTCGTCCACCGGCAAGACAAAACTTCTTTCTGCAGCCTGCAGTGTGTGGGGTGATGAGCGTTTCAGGTGGTCGTGGCGTATGACGCAGAACGGGCTGGAAACAGCCTGTACCGAATCAAACGACTGCCTGTTGGCCCTTGACGAGATATCCGAGCACGACAGCCGGGAATTGCGCGGATCAATCTACATGATTGGCAATGGTGAGGGAAAGCGGCGCATGACGCGTGACGGACGGCCTTTGCCACAAAAAACATGGCGAACCATGGTCTTGTCGTCTGGCGAACGATCCAGCACCACGGCATGTTCGACCGATAAACACGCCGGCCAAATGATCCGACTTATCGATATGTGGGTCAACCGCGAGTATGGCGCGTTCGACAATCTTAACCGATACAACAGCGGGGCTGAATTTGCCGATGCCATATCGCAAGCAACCGAGCGCAACTACGGAACAGCGGGACCGGCATTTGTGGAGGCGTTTGTCAATGACCCAGTGGATTGCATAGGCTGGCTGGATCAGATAGACATTGGCGACACGTCAACCGGTCAGGCCGGCAGGATAGCCAGGACGCTCAAAATCATCGCCATGGCGGGCGAGCTGGCAAGCAAGTACGATATCGTGCCATGGGAAGATGGCGAGGCTACTGCGGCCGCCACGGATGCGCTTGCGGTATGGCTTGACTACCACGACACCAGCGACGATGTAGATGTTGAGGTGACTAGCATTGAGGAGTCAGAGCTGATACAACAGGTTGAGAGCTACATACGCCAACATGAGGAGAGCCGGTTTACCAAGAGAGTTGCCGGGCCGGGTGAGCTTAGCGTTGCGGTTCAGAATCATGCCGGGTGGTATGACATTGATTATGATGGCTCAAAAATCTACTACCTTAACAGCTTTGGATTCAAGGAAGCAATAAAGGGTTTTGATCGAAAGCCAGCAACAAAACAGTTAATCGATCGGAAAATTCTACATCCAGGACCTGATAAGGCTGCTTCCGTAACAGCTGTGTACGGAAAAGCCACGCGAGTTTACAAGATAAAGATTTAAAAAACACAACCCACGACATGGAAAATCGTGGGTTTTTTTGTGAATTACCTCCTAAAATTACTCGAATTTCACGCCGTTTACCCGCAAAAAACGCACGCAACACATTGATTTTATTAACAAGTTCAGGTATTACACCTTTTTTTGGGTAATTTTGCGCGGCAGAGAGTATAAGAGATTATTATTAATTTAATTGCATGTGTGGATATTTTTTTTATTTTCTTCTATATAGTACTAATAAATAAGTGTAATAATGTAATATAGGTAATAGTAGTAATAAGAAGAAGAATATTTAAATAAAATCAGTGAGTTAGCCAGTTACCCATATGCTAAATGAATTATGTAACAGGGGTAACGGTTTAATAATCAACAACTTAAAGAGATGGAATTTGAACTGGCAAAAGAATGGAATCAGCATCATTCATTGGCTGATTTTATGTTTTGCCAATATAATCAGGTGGTTGCAGTTGAGGACGGTTGTTGTAGTTGACGAAGGCGGTAAAGGAAACGACTTTCACATGGCAAGGGGGTTGGGTTTTTGGGTTTGACCTTCGGGTATTTGCAAAAGGGGTTTCCATTCTCCTGCGCCAATGCCTCTAAATCGAACGAAAACGGCCCAAATTCGCGAGATAAATCTTTTTTCGATAAAAGTATTGGGGGCGGTGTTGAAATCGCTAAAACTCCCGCAAAATAATTGTTGACCAATAAAATATAGACATATATAATTACCTAATCACATCGTACAACGATATGATTAACATATTGAGGATATCTAATGAAAACTAATCAACAATTAGTAGTGAAATTGCGCGCAGGGGAAATAACAATAGGGCACCTTGATCTGATGGGTGATTTATCGGCTCTATTTGTGACCGGGAATTATATGCGGCAGCAGTCAGGAAAGCCGGCTCTGGCCATGCAAAAGTATATGCAACTGGAGTCAACAAAAGAATTTCTTGCGCAGGTCGAATCGGATCTGGGCCATCCGGCGATAGAGTCAAAATCTGGTCGTGGCGGATACACAAGAGCGCATTTATATGTGCTTATAGATGCAGCTGCATATATGGATGCGACACTTAAATTAGAGATAATAAAAGTTTTTGTTCATGGCCAGCTGCTTCGATTCCGTGACGACTCTGGCGATGAGTTCAAGAGCATGAACACCGCGCTCGCTGAGAAGGCGTCCGAATTGCTTGGTAAGGAAGCGCACGCGGGACATTATGTAACGCTAGCGAAAATAATTCGGGGCCGAATTCTTGACGACGACCATCCTGGCTGGAACTACGCAACAGGCGAACAACTACGACAGCGAGTCAGGCTTGAAGAAAAAATATCTGATTTTATTTCGGCTGGGGTCGTTCGCGACTGGGAGCATCTGAAGGAGTTGGCGGGGAAAGTTTGAAAATAATTGTTGACATGATGGAAAATAGTACATAATATGTATTCATCAATCAACACAAAAGGAGAGTGATTATGCTGCAAAATTCAAGTCTGGCAGTTCAGTTGATGCATGAATTCTTGCTGGACGGGCGGGTTCTTTCAGAGAATCAATGGAGTGGTTTTATCAATGGTCGCATGCAGTACATGTCGTTTCTAAATGCGCTTAGATTGTACGGATCGTATGTTGAAGGGGAGCTAAAATGAAGAAAAGGTATTTTATCAGCGTAAGAAAAGGTCTCGAAGATATTTCTATGGACGCCGAAGGAATATGCGCGGTCTACAACACCAGTAGCTGGCTGAAAAAGGTTTTCGTTGTCGCGATGCATCGATTGCTTGGCGCGGAAATTAGTGTGTCGATATGTACGACGAAATGATAGGACTGAAATTCGCTCGATTGGTTGTGATCGAGCGGGATAGCAAACCAAGGGGGCGGCACTACCTGTGCCGGTGCGATTGCGGAAAAGAGGTAGTTGTGCTTGGCGCCAATCTACGCTCCGGCGGGAGAAAATCATGTGGCTGCCTCCGCAGAGATAATGCGCGGTCTCTCGTGCGCAGAAACAGGGAAAACAGGAGTTTTTCCGATATGTTAGAGGCATCGAGGGAATTCGCCATGGCAAAGTATGGCGTGTGTGAAAAGTTTTTCAGTTTATTTTAAAAGGAGATGGAGCATGAAAATCGGAGAAAAAAGAAAAGTTAGAGTCGGAGACCATTATTTCAAGGAGCGCAGCGAGATTGAGATAACTGAGTTTGTCGGCGAAAGATTGATTCGGTGCACAGGGGTCAACAAAAACGGCGTCAAGATTGACCAGCTGCTTGTTGCGGCAGAAATAGGGATGGTTTTGGAGAATCAATTATGATCAACGTTCACGACATTCAGATAGAAGAGTTGGCAGCGTTTCTGATGGATACTGATCTTGAGGAACTCACCGACAAGGATGGCGAATATGGCTGGAGACTCTGGACCATGTTTTTCCACAAGTTTGGCATCGAGGGAGAAGACTTCGCCAAGCTGATCAGCGCCCTCGTGCCACTGATTGAGGTAGGCAAAAGCCCGCTCACGGATAAGATCTATAAGGGATTCGTGGACGGTGAGAAAAAATTGTGGCTGGTGAAGATTGAGGTGGCGGAAGATGCATAGAGGCTATCAGGTAGGCGGGACGCACTATGCGGAAATGGAAATTCAGCCGTTCGATTTTTTCGATACCCAGCCATTGCAAGATCAAATGGCATACCATAAGTTTACGGCAATCGCCTACCTCATGAGGGCTGGCAGAAAGGGCGATGCGCTGGAAGATATCAGGAAAGCAATTCATCATTTGGAGAAAATAGTTGATGCATATTACAACGCTGCGGATAAATGAAGTTATCGCAGAACTTCAGGCAATCAAGGAGCGATATGGAAACCTTGAATGTCACTTCGACGCCAATGGCGAGGATATACCCGGCAAGGATTTGAAGCCGGTTTACTCAGTAACAATTGACAATGACAAGGTTGTTTTTTAATTTAACAAATATCGGAGAGAAAAAATGAACGAACAAGTACTAAATCTTTACTTTGAAAACCCTTTTAGATCAGCATCATTGTATATTATATTTTTACTTATCTTTGTAATTCCAATGGAGTTAATAAGGCGTTGGTTTAGGAATAAGAAAGGATTGACATATAGAACTACTCGTTTCTTATTCTTAGTAATTGAAATTATTCTTGTCCTACCATTTTCAGTAGGAGCATTTAAAACATTAACTCATAATCATTTTTATTGGAATGATAACCAAGAGAAGATAGTCTCTGACATCAAGAATCATCTTGCTAACAATAATATTGATTTAGCCTTCAAGGAGTCTTCTAACTGGAAAGGAAGAGGAAATGATGAAGTAGATTCATTATTCGAAATAGCCAGTCAGAAGATGGATGTATTGACGGCGCAGCGTGCTGAGCAGAAGAAAATTGACGATGCTAAGCGTTTAGTTGAGATTGATAAACTCATTCCCACCCGCGAAGCTCCTGTTGCTCTTAAAATGTTATATGAGGAAAGATACGGGATTACTGGCTCGCAAGAAGATAAAGCTCAAATTGATAAGTTAAACGCCATTATTGAAGCTGAATATAAAAAGGATTTGGAAGAGCAAGAAATAAGAAAAACAGCCGAAGCTCGCGCTTGGTATCACCTTACCAAATTATTAAAGGAGAGCGTTCTTGTCCCAGGCTCATATGATGAGACTAGCCACTCAACTAAATACATCAATAATGATAAGCATATGCTTGTGACAATCGATTACACTGCTAAAAATGCTTTTGGAGTTAAATTGAAACAAAGAGGCGGAGCCATCTATTCCAAGGACGGAACCAGATTCATCCGCTTAATCAATTAAGACATGTATTAAATCTTAATAACCAAAAAAAAGGAGCCAGCAAATATACTGGCTCCCTTTCTTTCAGGTCAATCTTCCGCTTCTAAATCTTCTTCATCAAACATCAAATCTTCATCTGTGAAAGGCATCATTGAGATATTATCAATCATCATCGCATCGTCACTCCCTTCAATCAAAGCAACAAGCTTCTGCCTCTTGCCAGCAACAGCCGCTGACAAAGCCATGAACTGACCAGCCTTATCAATAATTTTATCTCTTAACTCGTCAGGTTCAATCCCTCTCTTCTGAGCCAGCATATCGGTAAATACGGTTCCGTTATCCGGGTTCAGAGCTTCCTGCATCTGCATAGTAAATGTAAGTCTCTCTGCTTCAGGATATTCAGCCAAAGCATTAGAAGTAATCGATTCACACTCGTATTTTATCCGCTTGATAGCACGTTCTTTACGTGCGCTCAAGGGCAAAGACTCTTCGATTAACTCCTGCTCCTTACGCTCTGTAGGAATCCGATTAAATACTCTCGTTTCGGAATCAAACTTAAGAAAGTAATCACCCGCTTCGAATAACTGAATATCTTCCTCGCTTGGCAATTCTTCGATGGCCCCTCCCGGTATAATCCAGTTGCCCGGTTCGAGTTGATCTGGGTCAGCTTGATATATCGCTATGAAATAACCGTCTTGGTCTAATTGAGATACGTTTGGTAGCATATGACCTCTTAATATTTAATTGCGAAATTGATAGCCAGATTCCTTGGCCGGGATTCTGTCGTTCCGTCCGATGAAATGCTGTGGCCATGATTAGCACTCATGCCTCCAGTAGTGCCTGACAATGTGTGATTATGTCCACCTGCTACGCTGGTAGTGCCGCTACCACCAACATCATAACCACCTGTTCTGGCTCTTGCTGGACCGTTATCAGCTGCGGTCTGGAATGTGTGGTTATGGTCTCCTGCCCAGCTAGTAGTTGCTGAGAATCCGTGATTATGGTCAGCATTCTGAGCGCCAGTGACTCCGCCATGATTATGAGATTTATTAGCGCTATCTTGTGATGAGCCAAATACTCGACCAGAATCATATCCTCGTCCATCATCGAAGCCACGTGGAAAGACCCCTCTAAAATCAGGAAGGTGGAATGTAGTAGACCCATTACCAGAACCGTAAGTAGTTCCTATGGCTGCGAACAAAGCTGAATAGGTTGTCCTTGATACCTGAGCCCCATTACATTTAAGCCATCCAGTAGGAGGATTGGCCGAGTATCCGACCATGACTATCATGCCCGGAAAGTTGACTCCGGCAATAGCAGCATCAAGTTGTTGCTTGGGAACGGCATGAAGATTATTACTGGCATTACCTGATAGAGTAAGAAGCCCAGTCATTACTTCTGAACCATCTAGCTTGACATAAGGAGTCAGGTCAATATCTTTGACCCAATTACCAGCAGGTGGAGTTGACGTATTACCGTTAGCTGTTGAGCGATAAATTACTCCGCTATGCAATACCCGTGAATGCTGAGGCCATCCACCAGTACGTGATTGCCAGATAGCTACTCCATAAGTTTGTAATTCAAGAATAGCTTCAGTAATCAAGTTGAATAATGCATTTTGTTCCGTACGACCTACGGGCTTGTAATTTGGGTCTCCGGAGGCTTTTTCGTAGTCACTCGACCACCCCTGCGCGAACGATACAACCCCTGATGGCTGTGTAGTCTCAGGAATCGATTGTTTATCTCCTGCTGAAGCAAACGGCGTGGTAAATAATTTGGCCATATAATCCTCTTAAATTAATAATTAATATATCTTACTTGGCGAACGAGCCGTTCTCATAATTCAAATGATTCGAGCTGAACCCCCAAGATTCCCGAGGAACTACATCATACGTACAGAGTACTCCTGATGGTCTGGGCAATACATCCTCGTTGGTAAATACATCCTCAAGGTCAGTAGGTAATTGCTCAAGGAAGAAGTATTTCATGGTCATCGGGAGAGTTTCATATAAATCTACGACATAAGCCTGTCCTGTCCCGAATACCTGTTGAAGCATATAGTTTATGTTGGGAATAGTCGGTGAGGTAGTTAACTGGAACCATCTCATAAATAACAGGATACGGGTTGATTCGATAGTCAATGATGAACCACCAGACGAGTAAGCAAAGCCAGCATTCTCATAGTTCTTGTCATTGGTTCCAAATCCCCAGTTATCCTTCGGAGACCCCATACTGATAGATATGCTTGAACCAAGAATCCTAGCCCAGATATACAGACCGAAGGCATTGGCTGTCTTCAGGTTATATATATCGTCAATAAAATTATTCCAGAACTGTTTGACGTGAGTATCCGCAAAGAGCTGGTCATGTTCACATAAAGCTAAAGCATTAGGAGCACCTTCATGTTGCCAAAGGATTGAGCGCCATAGATTGACATCAAAGTTTATATCCTGAACTGTAGCCATATCTATACCTGAACCACGCTGATTGAAGATAACTGAGTCCTTGCTATTTGGTTCGAAGCAATAGCATACACATCTGATGACCATGTGCCTGAACCAACAAGACTAATCTCTACCTTGCGAATATTGAAACTTGGCTCCTGAGCATTGATAGCAGCAGCAATTTCGAATGGCGATACACTGGTTCCTACCGTAAACGAGACATCTCCGGGCAATGACCCATTCACATAATTCATCACGTACTCGGGTATAAGCGTCTGTGCAGGTAATTTACTGGTTGATATCGTTACTCGAATCAATAACAGAACATCACTAGGACGAGCAAACTTGACCACATAAGGCACTCCGGTAATAGGATCATTGACATTATAGTTTGTTGTGTTTGGAGTAGCCCATACGGTACCTGGTGTTTTGGCCTTGAATAAAGCCAAGGCGATATCTCCGCCGACTCCACCATCTACACAAGCCCATACCGAATGAGCTGCCATTGATATACCTTGAACTGTTTGAGTGCTGCCCATGGGATTCTCAAGTAGCAAGAATGAAGAGACTCCGCTAACAGTATTTAATCTGGCATATAGAGATTCAGTGATGCTCATTGATTGAGTGGCTAATACGCCATTGCGTCTTCTTCTGAGTGCGGCATCAGATTCGATATCGCGACCAAGAGTAGCTTCGACAGGATTCGTGACGGTAAGCCAGCCAAGTATAGATGATTCGATATTAACTAATGTTCCTATTGGCGCCCCGATTGGGCCTGTATCCCTGGCGACAAAGGCAGCGTCAATCGTTCCGCCAGAAGGTATAGTTATTGATTGAGCCAGCTCAAACACTTGTCCCGAATTCGTCGATGCCATTGAGCCAGCAGGGATAAGTGTTCCGGGAGTGCCTCCCAGAGTTACTTGAGAGATAATCGATTTAGTAGCTGGCTTTCTATAAGCCCCAGATAACCCGACAAGAGCGTCCAGGAATCTACCTGACGCAAGAGCAGGGTTAATCTGGTTGGCTACGTCGGCGTTATTGCGTGCTACTGCGTCTCGTAATTCGGTAATGCGGGTTATTAATTGACCCTGCGGCGTTGATGGGTCGACAACTAAATCTTGACCGAACACGTCACGAAATTCTTGGATGACCTCAGCGCGGGTTGTGCTCGTATCAGGGACTATTACTCCCTGGTCGTTAAAGTATTGATAATCTGGCATTTGGCTATCCTATGTTAGTTGTAATTATAACCCCGAATATTGTTTTTAGGGTGGCAGAGTAGGTGAGAGTGTCATCGATAACATTTGTCTCCAAATCTACTATCTCAAGTATCTGAGGGATCTCTAATAGTCTCTCTCTGAGCGCAGCTTCGAAGCGAATGATCTCTACTCCGCCGAATGCTGTATTGAAAAAAGGAATGCCCTTATCAGTCTGGTGAATCATCTCTCCGAGTACTGTCTGAGCATAGTGTCTTGCACATACTGCTAAAGCTTGTTCACCGTGCAGATTTGTATCTCCAGTCCCTGTAGCCAGATTATTATTCTGGTCTAAGTACCAATCGTTATCTTCATTGCTCATGAATGTAATCAACATGCCCCCCTTTTTAAAATATCAAGCCGCATAAGTTAGCTCACGAAGGTATTCCTGAGCTATGGGACTATCGGGGTGATAATTAATCTTTGCAAGCATATGAGCAAGAATTGCTTCTTCAGCGGCGTTGAAATAGCCGAGATGAGTTAGTTTTCCATCAACTCCGATATACGATTGGTATTTCTTTTCGCGCTTATTCCAATGCACGCCCGTATATCCCGAAGTATTACTTCTATGCATTCCTTGATTATGGCGGTTCCCCGACCTAGTCACGACTCGAAGATTTTCAATCCGATTATTCATCGGGTTCTGGTCTTTGTGGTCAATTTCGCCATCAGGCCAATAACCATACCACCATAACCAGATTACTCGATGCGTATAATACTGCTTCCCATCAATACCAACAGTTCCATATCCACGACAAACAGGCTTATGTCCGCAAGGTTTTGTCTTTCCGCATTTGAGCTTTCTTGTTAAGATTCCAGTCTCTTCGTCGTAAGTAAACAGTTCCAGTGCCCGTTTTTGAGTTAAATCAGTTTTCATCAATGCATCTCCTATAAAGTTGTAATCATTTATTTTAATCCTATTTAGTATTTGATAAGCACCGTTACGGCTATATTAACAGGTCGAGATTCTGTCCCGCCGGCAGAAGAAATAGCATGAGTGTGACTTGCTGATGCGCCGCTGGTAGCGAATCCATGAGTGTGAGCATCACTTATTCCATCTGTACTAACATTGTTGACGTGAGTGCCCGATGTTTTGAATGCACTGTTATCAATACCAGCCACGCCCCCACCGACACCAGAAACAATAGGCACGGTATGTGAGTGGCCTATGGTCGGCACGTATGTCGTGCCGGAATGAGTATGACCAGCACTTTCTGTTCCTGTAGCACCTCCATGGTTATGAGATAAATTCTGACTGGTCTGAGTGCTCCCAAATACACGGCCAGTATCCACTCCTCTACCATCATCCCATGACCTTAGAAAGTATCCTCGGTAATCTGGTAATTTAAAAGTAGTAGACCCGTCGCCGGCGCCGTATGTCGTACCAATGACCGCAAATAGGGCTGCATATGTTGTCCTGCTTACTGTTGCGCCATTAGCCTTGAGCCATCCAGTAGGAACAGCATTAACAGCTATATAAGTCAGACTAGCTACTGGAGCAGCTTGGTCGGCTGTTGTCTGTGCGGCATTGGCAGCATTCTGGGCGTCAAGTGCTGCTGTTGATACAACGCCGATAGCCGCATCTACAAATGATTTATTGGGAAGGTCATTTGGGCCAGTGGCTGCACCGGTGGCTGATACTTTACCCGTCACCGCCAGATTACCTGTTTGTGCGGTATTACCAGTCCAAGTGGTATTAGCGGCAGATATATTCATCCCGCCTGAAGTCATGCCTAGACTTGTGGTTCCTGCTTTATTCCTTATCGATAAGTCATCACCAGATACATTATTAGCCCAGCCAGATAGCGTATCAGGGAAAAACATTCCGTCGCTGAACGAATGAAACCGCTCGGTATTAGGAGCCTCGGTCTTCTCACTCTGCAGCATCAATGAGTAATCTCTATCCGATGATTTAAGCCAGCCGAAGTCACCTGCTTTGAGAGGAAAGGAGATAAAGAAGCCATTACCCCCGGGCCGATATACAGGTATGTTGGATATAGGCGCTCTTTGAATCTTATTGCCTTGCTGGTCTTGTATAGCTATTAATGGCTGAACCGTGGCTCGATTAGTATTTGGGTCATAATTGAGGACTTTAGCCGGAATCATATCGTCTACATTCTCGCGGATGTAGGACTGGATATACTTGCGTATGGCCGCGCTGAAATCACCCTTGCCTGCAGCTGTTGGTTCCATATTAAATCCTTACTCCTTGAACCAAGTAAACAAAATCGTCACCATGAGAAGATGCCTGAAAGCCTAGTTGCTGGATTGAGTAATCACCATTGGAAGAAGGATTAAACTTGCTATCTATCCGAAGTAATCCACCAAGCACTGACTCACCATCGATGACGTAAGCCACTTCGACACCTACCGTTCCTTGTCCGTCAGTAGTTATATTTGGCAATCCGACCATGCCTGATTCCAAGTTCAATATCTTGATACGTCCCTTCAAGGCTGCCTTGCTGTCCTGAACCATGAGCTTGCCGTCATCCACGTAAACCGTAATACCGCCTGTTTCTTCAAGCTTCTGTATCTGAGATGACATAGGGCCATTATGGTAGAAGTTAGTTATCTTCTTATCCTTGGCTTGGAAATCCAGAGTCAATCCCATATCAGACGCCACGCCCTGAGCTATAGTAGATAACATCGCGCTTGGAGTATAGGCTTTAGAGACTATCTTATAAGAAGCATTAGCGGCAGTATTGGCATGGATAGTCAGAGCCACATCAGGAGGACTGGTAGTTGTTACTTCAACGATATCACCTTGAAATAGCAGGAAATACCCAGAATCCTCTCTACCCACTTCAACAGATACTATCCCAGATTTATTAGTTAATAGCTGGTTACGAGTATCTTCTTTGATATTCATCAAGGTAATTGAGCATTCGTTCTTGGTAGGAGAAGCATACTTGGTTCCAGATACAGATATATTCATTCCATCTTCCGATGAGTAAATAACCATCTGCCCGCCTACCTGTACACTTACTCTGATTAATCGCTTATTCATTACAGACCCGTCATCTGTTGCATAACTTCATTCGAAAGGGCGGTATCGTAATAATCAACCTTCTTGTAAATCATTGACGTTCCACCAAAACTATTGCCTAATTGTAGATTGTAATTTGCACTGGGCAACAAGGCTGCGTCCATGACGCCACTAAATACCATCCCATTAACAGCTATGCTTATCTCGTTACCATTACGGACTGCCATTGCTACTTTCAGGTGTTTCGGCCAAGTGGATATGGGCATACTCGGGGATATCGTTACAACACCGCTACCAGTAATAGCAGGTGTGGCACGTTCAAACTGCACCCTCCATGATGACGTAACGCTGAACCGAGCTTCGAGCTTCTCGCTATCTGACTGATACAATCTGAAAGCCAAAACTGAAGTGTTATTCCAAAGCGTGTCTGTGAAGAACTCGGAAAAGATAGTGAAGTTATCTTTAGAGATATATTTATTGAGATTGGTTGATGTTATACGGAAATCATCTATAGGGACAGTTAGAGCGGAACCAGTAGTGGTAATGGGTGCTTTCACATCGCGCAATACTCCACTGTTAGTACGCTCTTCTAACTGGAATCCCCAGCACTCAAAATAGTCGCCGGCTAATTGTCCTGTGGAACCGCCAACAGATACTATAGGACCGGAACCTGTGTCGGTCGCGTCTGCTTTGGCGATGATTATCAGCTTATAAACACCATTCGGTAGTGGTTTGATTTTATAGGCAGTCAGATTACCTATTTCTTGATAAACCTCCATCGTATCTGGATTAAACCTAATTCCTGTGGTGGTGTTCGCTCCTTGATCCATCACCCGTAATCTAACCCCTTGCGGAGAATTGTTTATCCCCGGTCTGAAAAATACTGACGCTATATAATATCGGTCTTGGGTGTAGATGATAGCGGTATCGCTCCCCCATCTACAATAGTAGGCCGTACTGTTGCTTGGACATTCCACCTTGGCACTTTTAAGCCCCGGAAAGTTGGTATCAGCAAAGTTATTAGTGATTACAGAACTACCAACAGAATAACCTGACCCGTAAAAACTCCTTTCCACCAGATTTGTACTAGTATTCTCAAGCAGTATCCCTGCTTGAGGCCCGCCAGTTTCAAATGAAGTAAATCTGGGTAAATTATTACCTACCGTCTGAACATCCCCATTCACATCGTAATAAGCTGCATTACTGGCCCTTGTCAATGACCAGTCTGAATGCAAGGTAAGCATGGTTGAGAAGTCATAACTAAGCACTGGAGATGGCTTGAACATATCGATACCACCAAACTCGCCTAAATCATTGGCTGGTGTAAATACATCACCGGCGAACTCATACAGGTCTTCTTCTCGGAATGCGTATAACTTTTGTTCTGTTCCGAATTTTGTGTAATCAGGGATATCATCAGTCGGGCAATCTAATAAGAAATTGATACCACTCGTACCGCCTTCTACGTCTGATGTCAGAGCAGGGTAAGGTATCGCCAATCCACCATTAACCAGTCTCAAGCCAAGAACGATAGCGACATCATCCTTATACAAGTCCATAGCCATAGCCGAATTGGTTTGGTAAATCCTGATCCTAAAACTTTGATAATAGATTTCTTGGTTCGGTATGGGTTGTAAGTTTATTTCGTCTAATATCATCCTAGTAATTCCTTGAGAAGACTTTGTTCTTTCTGCAATGTAGCCTTACCATTATTAGTCATATCAGTATCCATCTTCTTACCAACAGATACCTGACCTCTTTGCTTGGTATCAGTCTGTTTACTTTGCTCAACGCGCAAAGGGACCTCGCCGTATTCTGGGTAGACTGTTTTGAATTCCTGAAAGGATAGAGTAATACCTATGCCAATCATATTGCTTGGCTCATCATGGGGCATAGCAACAAGGAACATATCCTTGTACATGGCTCCACGAGTCATAACAGTAAATAACCTGTTATCTCTCCAAGCTGTCTTGATAGATTGCAGCTGATTGACTATGTCATCCTGAACCAAGAAATCAATAGTAATCTGTATTGGCTCCTCGACCACGTGGTCAGAACGATTAGAACCATCTTCTACTGCAAATGAGGTAAGTCTTCTTTGCTCATCAACAATGACGTGCATAGGATTGAGTAAAGAAAACAATACCTGCTTATCATCATTGTCGAGTATATATACTGGATTATTAATTTAATGACCCTCCCCTATTTTGTCTGGCAAACTCACTTAATCCATCCTTGGTAGTAGTCTTGACCTTATCAGCAATAGCCTTGGCATCAGCAGTAGTATTGATAGTGATGTTATTGGTTTGGTTATTTGTTTGGTTCGAACTCTTACTATTTTGAATGGACGAGTTGGATATCGTGTTAGTCGGCGCATTACGGGCTGAATTCATCATCTCCGTCGCTTGGGTAGGAATAGCAGTAGATTTATTTGAACCAAACAGATTACCTATAAACCCACCTATCGATTTGGCTCCGCTGAAGATCCCCGATATAGCATCAGTCAATGGACGGATTGCATCAAGTACCGCATCTATCCAATCAGTAACGATTTTCTTAATACCATTAAATTTATCTCTAAAGGTATTGCTGATATCACTCATTGTAGATGATACTTTGGCAGGAGCATCTGCAAAGGAATTCATCAAATCATCCCAATACTCAAAGATACTGATGAATGCTTCTTTTACTGAGTCTCTGAACTTATCAATCTGTTCCTGTGTTGCTCCAAACTGTTGTGCCCAATCCTCGATGACGCTACCATTCCCTTCGAAGAAATTCATCAAGTCATCTATAGCCAAAGCAAATGCAGTCACAGCAGCCACGGCAGCCAATATTGGAGCTGCAGCAGCAAGTTGGGCAGAAGCAAATGACAGTAATGCTGGAGTAGCTACTGCAGTAAGTACTCCTGCAAATATCTTGAGAAATCCACTATGCTTGGATAGCACCTCTATACCGGCAAGCACGCCTGCTTTTAACTTGGTATATATAGGCAATACGAATTTAGAGATAGCATCTCCTATGTCGCCTATAGCAGTAGATAATTCATTAGAGACTCTTTCGTACTCCTTGGATAACTCGAGCTGCTCCTTGTCAACTACACCTTTAGCCTTTTCAGCACGTATGAGATTCTCGAGTTCAGCTCGTCCTTTGCGCAGATTGTTAATTAATTCTGGATCAGTAATTCTTAATGACTTGAAGAATGATGAAGCATCTTGCGCAGACATCTTGGAAGCTTGTTCGGCTATATCACCCAATACATCCAATGTGTCTCTCGAGTTTCCTGCAGCATCCTTGGCAGCTATTCCGTAATCAGCCAGCGCTTTACTATCTGCGCCAATAGCATTGGTTATCTCAGTAACTGCCCGGGCTGTATTTTCCGAATCTACTCCGACTCTCTGTAATCCCTTCTGGAGACCGTCCATATCCTCAATGGCAATACCGGTCTGGTCAGATAGATTCTTGAGCGCAAGAGTATTGTTTGAATACGCATTAGCCATATCAAATAACTTGGCTACTGATGCCACTGAAGCAATCACTCCCAATAACTTACCGAAACCGACACCGATACCTTCAGCGGCTGATACGCCAGACTGTTCGGCCTTCTCGAAAGAAGAGTCAAGCTCATTAACTTTATTCTTGGAGTCCTCAATATCGCGCTTCAACTGGGCTGAATCGGATTCCAGTAGCCAAGTGAAGGAGTCTATGATTGCCATTTGTTATCCCTCTAAACTCTTGATTTCGTTGATTTTGTTTGTGGTTCCAACTTCCCAGATTTCGAACGCCTCTTCCAGTGATAATGACTCTTTCAGCTCCCTGTAAGTGGCCATGCCAGACGATATGATTGCGGCAATGAACGGGTCAGCGTTCGGGTAGGCTTGCGGTACGAATTTATTTTTAAATGCTGGAATACGAATACGCTTTCGGGACTGGAAGAAAGATAAATTATAATCAAGAATGGCCTCTTCTAACTGAGCCAATTGGTGATGGTCATCTACCTCGTTGATATCAACTCCACTCTGAGCCAATAAAGATAACAGCACAGCATCAGGCAGTCTGGAGTGTTCGCAATAAGAATCAAGAATAGTCTTCATGCCGATGGCTGGTAATTTGTTAATAACAAACCGCTTCGGCTCATTATCCAGATTACTTACCGAGATTGCCTTACTTTCCACGAGTGCGCCTGGTCTTAGTCTGTCTTGTATCTATTGAGCCAAGAAAGCTGCTTACTTGTTCAGTCATGGTCCCGAGATGAGGTAGTAATCTGGTCATCAATTTATCCATCAATACATCCAAGATATTCTTGTTTCCAGAGCCACCAAGCAATGATGAATTATATTGTAACATACGAAATTCGAGAGTAATCAGTTGATTAGCATCATCCACATGGTTATTAATCAGGTCCTTGTTAATTAATCTGATGCCGTCATGCTCGATATATTGAAACAGTAAGAGCATTGCTTCCTCGCTCACCTGATACTCTCCAATCTTGGGGCTGTTGCCAGAGATGTATTTAGCCATTACTTCTCTGCCAACCAATGCTGGCAGACGGCTGATAGTAAATGTCTTTATATTACCCTCTTGGTCCAAAACTTCAGTTTCGAGAGGTTTTTTTAATTCTGTCATGTTCTTTCCTATGGGTTATTTGCGGCGGCGGATGAATAATCTGGTATATAATGATTGGACAACATGCCCAGTTTTATCATTGAGAAAATAATTTTTTCTTCCATCATTTCCAATCATATTTGGATTTTCATTAGTCTTATTTCCAGATGAGCCTGTTTTTGTTCCATCTTGCCTAACTTCTATATAATCATCATATTTCTTTATATCAGGTACACTATCATGACATCCGCGTTGTGTACATCCTAATATTTCGAACTGTTCCGGATTATGCCGGTCTAGGAACGTAATCGGGACTCCCATAACTCCATCGTAAATCGGAATATTCTTTACCTTGTCGACATTAATAGCATTATAGTTGTCATACTTTGGATACTCTTCCTCGCTATATTCTTTCCAGATGATGAGTTCTTCATTGTGGCGATAGTGTTCCAGGTTGGTGAACCATCCTATATTTCCAAATTTAGCCATTCCATTCTCAACATTCTTCGCAGTATATCCTTCAGGAGTCATAAATTCTTTAGGGCTAGTAATTCCAAGCCATAACAGATTATTTTTTATCAGTGGAAATATATCTGCGCAGGTTATTGCGTTTTTATTTCCAACAATCAAAAAATTCTTATTATGACTTGTTAACAAATCAACATACTCTCTGAATTTACTGAATGGTGGGTTGCTAACTACTATGTCGGCCTCATGCAGTAGTTCAATACATTCTTCAGTCTCGAATCCTCCGGTTCCTGCCAAGAACTCAATTTCTTTCTGTTCTGGATTGCCGCCCGTAAACACACATTTTACTCCGTTTCCGTTTTCCTTATAACCAGTACAGATTAATTTCTTCAGCCCCAGAAATTCAAATTGATATGAGAAGAAATGAAAGAATTTTGATTCACGAGGATCATCACAATTTAGGTAAACTGTCTTTCCTTTGAAGTGGTCCCGATAGTATTTCAGTTCATTCTCGATATCTACTAATTGAGTATAAAATTCATCGTTCTTTGCGCTTTTAGCGGCGCTCAGATTGTTGTTTAGTGATTTGCTCATACCCTCTTTGTCATGGTTTATTATTTAGATAAAAAAGCCCGGTGATTTTTAGCCACCGGGTCTTTACTTGAGCATGAAACCCTAGAATAAATTCAGAGTATTATTTCTTGTTCCGGCTTTTCCCTCGAAAGCGAAGGTATAAGCCTTACTCTTAACCCTTCCTGCAGAAGCTACTCCTGTGCCCGGAGCACCATTAGTCATGACACCGTTAGTCAATGAGATAGTCTGGCCGGTAGGATACATCCCAGTCAATGTAATGATATCACCAGCATGACGTTTGCCACGAGTTGCACGGTTAGCTTCAAAGATAATGGCAAGATTATTATCTGCATCACTATTGGGTATTACATTAAGAGTAATTGTGATAGGTGTAGGAGTAGATACTCTTACCAGCTCACCATTAACATTCAAGGTAGGTGTGGCTATATCAATATTGGGAATGTCGAAAGGGTCTGCGTCATCTGCAAACTCAGTAATTGTAAATCCTACAGGGAATGTTCTGGAAGCGATAACCCTTACAGAAACCCCTATTGCGCTTAGATCGAACATTTATTTAATCCTTTTAAATTTAAACCAAGTTATGGGAGCCGGAAATCTTCCTGACCACATCACCTTTTTTGTAGACCAGAGTATATTGGCAAATATGCTCCTCAACTCCATTCACTGTATCAATAACAATCTCTGCATCAGACCAATAACCATTTGATTGTATATCCTGATAAGCCAATGGATCTCCAGTCAACTGATTAACCGTTGCTTTTTGAAGCTCGGTTAGCGTTGAACCAATAAGAATGGTTCCGTTGAATATAGCACGTTCAATGCCCTCCTGAACAATGGCCAATACCATTCCGCGACCATCTAAGTTGGCTGGAATCCTATTGGTTCCGAGGAACAAAGCCATCAGTCTTGATTTCAAATAGCCTTTAAGCCATTGTTCATTGGCATGGACTGACATATCACGAGGACTGGTAGCGGTACCCAGTAAGAAGCCACGTTGAAAGAAGGATATGTTCTGCCCTGCCGTAGCGGTCTGGCCATAATAGGATACATTGATAGCATCGTATTGATTGGCTTCTTGGTCGCTCCGAACATCAGCAGTCAATCCACCGGCCTGACGGAACATGTAATTGATAGCACTATTACGACGGTTATAGTTAGTAGCAGCCATAACAGCCATTGGCAAAGCCTCTTTATACTCTCCAGCGGTCTTGTTCAATATCAAGCCTACCGACGGGATATCTTCAAGTTCGGTATGCAGAGCCTGCGCATTGCCGAAGTCAGTTACCGGGTAATACAGTTGATACTTAACATTCTCCCCTGCTACATACATAGCCAAGTCTTTATGCTGATTGGCCGCGAAAACAATAGTTGGGTTGAAAGAGGCAGAACCGAAATTATCAGATACATTTTCTGATGCTTGGAAACCTTCCAATGGAGTCTGAGCTGGACTACCCGGGGAGTTGATAGCTTCCGGCGACTCGAAGCCTAATGCTGCTCCCACGTCATCGCCAACGACGAATTCAAACTCCACAGTGCCGTCCAGAGCAGACGATGCAGTAGCGACAAATGCTTGAGTAGCAACATCATAAGTTATGGCTACATCAGTTGAGCCACCAACAGCAGTAGTAATCTTGGCTGATACGGCTGTAGCAACTCCCGCTAAATCTGATGCGCCAGATAGATTAATTGCGGTAATGTTATAGGTCGTACCAAGAATAACTATCTTCATAACGCCCGTGGTGATTAACTTCAAATCAGCCAGACTGGTCTGATTCTTTGGCGCGTATACACGTGCCGGACGTGCTGTAGCAGCATAAGAATAAAATTGTAATTCTTCCGCTTGAGATGCTGGGGCCGGACTGACATACGAAAAATATTGACGAGCAAATGCAGCCTCAATGGATGATGCACCGAAGTAGTCATCTGCTCCGCCTGGCTTGACTGACAGGATTGTATTCAAGGGCAGTAGTGGGTTATCAATGAATCTTCTGCCTACTAACTTTTGCTGCTGCACTGATTGAGCACCAGATACAGAGCTTGTGATTTGCACATATCTCGAAATCTTTATTGACATGTTTTAGCCTCTTTAAATTGAATGAACTTCTGAAATGACCTTGTCCGCATATGGAACCAAGGGTTTAATCGATTCCTTGTGGGCGAATGTAATGGTGAAATTTGGATTGAAATCATACTGCCCTTTTTCATTTTCAAACTGAACATTTACTATCTCGCTCGCTCTTTGAACTCCGATATCTAGTTTACGCAAATACTCGACGAATGATAATGACTGCACAATCATGCGCACTATTCTAACCCAATCTGAGGCATCCTGATTACGTATGGCTCCAAATTGATATGTGGAATTGAAATACTGGGTCTCAGTCATATCAAGAGTATTACCATACTTCCTGTCCTGCCATCCAGAAGATGACTCACTCAACAGATGAAAATAGATGCCATCCTGCCTACCCTGCGATGGCGACTGGAATGCTTTGATGACTGGAATAGTATTGGCCCCGTGCTCAGACAGCCCTTTCAGTAGAGCTTGTCTTACGTGTATCTCTAAGTCTTTCTGCAGCATAGCACCTCCTTCCAGCCGTTTTGGCCATACCAGTCCTGCACTGCAATGACCTCATATTCCGTGGATCCATCGATGATGATATCTGGCGAATTGAGTCTGTCAATCCCCTTGACATTGGCTGATACATACAGCTTCTGGATAACGTCTGATACCTTCATGCCCATCTGTGCCTTCTGCGCGGCTGATACTGGCTGCCAAGAACCGTATATCTTCACGCAGGCAAAGTACTGATTAACGAATTCACCGCGAGTATTCTGGGTTTTCTTGTCGAAAGGCTTCCATCCCATGGTTCTGCCGCCAATCAATCCTATGGCAGACGACAGCAGATTACTAACCTTTATCATTTACGTTCCATGTGACGGATTGGATCATCTGGCCGGTATCAACAAGCGGCTTCGTCCCGGTCTTGCGCTCACGTTTGATAGGTGGAGACATAACAGCCTTGATTCCCTCTGCGATGTTGCCGGAGACTTTGCCTCCGATTTGCGTCCACATACTTTTGGCCGGCAGCGCTCCGCTCAAAACAGCCTGGATGCCGCGCATAATGTCTTGCCCCCATGTCTTGCCGTGCTTGTCAAACGTCGGGCGCATAAATGGCCTTGGTGGTATATTGGCTTTGGGCGCGCCATATTCGTGTATGGCTGCCACATAGGCAACAGGAGTGCCATCAATGTATCTTTGATGGCCAAACCAGCCAACCTGCACGGATGTTTTTTTTATGTCATCCATGCGCTTGATGATTTTGCTGGCGTTATCGGTCGATGTTTTCTTTACCATCGCTGCCGCCTGATCGCCGCTGTTTCCTGGCGTCCGCCATAATACTTGCCTATTGGATTGCACGCCTTGATCAGAGCCAGAGCCTTTAATCCGTATGGTGTTGATGACAGCCAAAATGATAAATCATCTCTTGGCCTTCCTTTCCCCTCTCTGGTGACCGACACATCCCCAATCGTGGCTGATGTTACGCTCCCGCCGCCTCCAGTATCACCGGACGCAGCGAGAACATGAGCCGTAAGGGCCATCCACGCAGACTCGCTGCAATTTCCGCCGCACACGCCGCCACTGTACAGGCACGCAGCCTCATTAGATGCAGCCATGACATCCGCGTCGGGAGTGTCTGCGAATGCAGTGTATAGCGAGCGAAAAGTGGCGAGTGGGAAGGTCATACTTTGTATTCTTCCTTAGTTTTTTGGGCTGACCCGTCGGCTTTGAGTTTGGCTTTATCGGCCACCTCGCTGGCGTCGTCTTTCTCCCTGCTGATCAACAGATACCCGTCCTTGACTTGAGAAGCGAAAGTCGGATGCTTTTCGAGCAACTTGACATCGTCCTCTGATACTTGCGTGCGCACGCCTTTTGGTGTCCATAAATGCCTGTCAGCAACGTTTGCGCCGCCATTGATACGGATTGCCTTGCCATTATCCAGCGTATAAACCTGGGAGGCTGATGCACTGCTGTAAATATATACTGTCGCCATTTATTATATACCCATTTATTGCCCGGCCGAAGCCGGGCCAGATTGATTATGCCGAAACAACGTACCGAGCGAAAGCCCATGGACGCAGAACGATTACGCCTGCTGTTGCATTGATTGCGTCCTCGATATAACTCTTGATGTCTTGCTTTGACCCAAGAACCTGGTAGCGCACCGGCACCGCCTGAATCACACTTGCTCCTTGAATGTCGCTGTTGTCATAAACGCCAGCTGACTCAACAAACAAATATACAACATCCTTGGCAGTGTAGGCAGCCTTGAAATTAGGCGTGTACACGTAGCGTATGTTGGGATAGGTTGTATCCATCCAGTCCCTAACTGAAACGCCTGTGCCAGACTCGCGCAGATTGAGAATCCCACGATAGCCTGTAGGCATAACCATGACCATCGGAGCGTTATCATTCAGGTTGCCGCCCATCTGAGTCTCGATGGCGGTTACCATGCGCGTGATGTCTTTGGTCACAGACGCAAAGGTGCCTGTCGTCAGCCATGGCTGCTGCCCGCCGACGGTTGCATCTGCGTAGCTCATATAGGATGGCAGATTCGGGTCATTCAAAATGCCGTACGTCGTCATGCCACTGACGCCGTTGAATCCAACCAGATTGCGTGATGCATCCAGAGATTCGATTACCGCATTCCTTTTCTCCGTGGCGGCTTGGAACTGGTACGCCTGTTGGCGCAGCTGCTCAAGGTGGTCGACCTTGAATCCTTGCTCAAATCTAACGACAGTGCGTTTTTCTTCGCCTGGGTTGTAATCAGCCAAGGGGATATTTGCATTATCGCCGTAGAACTCGGCCTTGCCGGTCGGCTCACTGGTACGGAAATGGATGGTTTCGTCCTCGAACTTACCGACAGTTGACACTCCGGCGATATCATCGATATTCCGGGCTTGGCTGATAACGCGCAGCACGCCCGGCATCCATGTTTCGAGCGAGCTTCCGGGTATGCTGCCGGCTGTCGGGCCTGGCCCAGTCCACGCTGAGTCTAGCGCGCGGAAGTCAAGGCCCAGATTGTCCAAATCGCCTTCTGTTAAATGCTTTGCTCTACTATCGTCAAACGTCCGGTTGGTTACCGCTCTGCCGGAAGCGTGCAGACTTACTTTGCTTTTAATCATGTCTTATATCCTCTATTAAGCTGCTGGGAGCGGGCCGGTCAGACTGACCACTGCCACCTTTTTGCCAGACTCTGTTGAGACAGCATGGCGTGCAAATACCGCGCCAGTCATTTCTGTATTACCTGCGCCACTGGCGTGAGTGATAAGGCCGCTGGCCTGGATGAAATACACCTTACCACCTTCAACTGGAGCGGCAGCAGCATCCAGATCCACAAACACTTCGCCCATGGTAAGGAATTCTGCGACAGTGTTATTTGCAGCATAAGCCGTATCAATGGCGTATGTTTTGGGGCTGATCATGATGCCAGCGAAAGCACCTGTCCCGCCCGCCTGCACAGTCTCATTGGCAGAGCTTTTAACGGTAAAGGCGCGTCCCCAGACGTTGTTTGCCGCCGAAGTAGTGTCCAGGACACCGGTCTGCACTCGGGTCGGGCCGTAGAAAGCGATATTGCCAGCGACGCCGGAAACCAGCGCTGTCCTGGCCGTGCTTGGAATACTCATTATTTAATCCCCCATAATTTTTCGGAAGTTGACTTGCCGCTGACCCTTGGCGCCGCATCAGCAGTTTTTGCGGTTGGCGCTTTGGCTGCTGCCAGATAGCCCTCGATTGTGGCAATTGACATGGCCGCATCGGCGCATTTAAGCCCCAGCTTGTCCATGGCATAAATAGCCACGTCTTGAGCGGACGTCATGCTGTCGGTGTCGAATACGCCGACATGAGGCACGACGCGCTTGACCAGCGAGTCGCGTGCAGCAATCTCCTTGATCACAGACTCTGCGCTTACTGGCTTGTGCTCCTTCATCGCGCGGACGAAAGCAATTGCCTTTTGAGCCGAATCCATGCCCGTCAAGTCTTTCAACTCCTCAACGATGGTTTCCAGCTCAATCGCTACGTTTTCGATTGCCGGCTCTGTAGTCACCTCCTCGTCCTGCGGCTTGATGGCTGCGGCGATAAGATCTTTGATGGTCTGCAGCTGCTCATCCGAGAATGCGGCAGCGTCCTGCTTTACCTCTACTTCTTCTTCCATTTTTACTTCCTCCATTGCATCACATGTGATTCTGTAACTGTCCATGATTCTTACATCAGGACCCGTTCTGCCCTCATCCACCAAGGCAAGATGGTTTGCAATCATGCCGCGCTGAATGTAATCGTATGGCTGGCCTTCGAACTCGCCGCTTTCCTTGGTGTACTTGCATCTGTAGGATGGCGATAGCTCTACCTTGCCGCCTTCTATCTGTTCCTTGACGAATCTACTATACAGCTTTATATTAGCCTTAAGGTAAGGATATTCGAAATACACCTGCTCGCCAACGGCACCCTGAACTCCTACTTTTTCCGGGTCCTCACCATCGCGGCCAAGAAAAGTATGGTTGTCGATAAAAGGCATCAGCCGGAAGCTTTCTATGGTCAGTGGATTGGAAAGCTCCTCTTCAGGCCTGTAAACCTTATAAATTTTATCCGGATCTGGCGCGCCAATCTCGGACCCGAGGTAATCGAACACGCCAACTTTAGAAATGTTGGTGTCCGGGAAATGCCAATAATGATTGGCGTCAACCTCTTTTTTGTCTTGAGATATGCTATCCATGGCGCATTATACCATATTAATCAAAAAGTCAACTCCGGTATAGCCCTGCATCTGCAATTTGGCTCAAGGCCCGGAAGCGTGGGACCGCCATCGTCGCCAATATGTGGAGGGTCATTGTAGCTGTAAATCTGGCCGTCTGCCTCAACGTGCAGCGGTCTTTGCGTTTTCCCGCCGGATGAGTGCAGCCACCTGAACTTGGTTACTCCAGCATCCTGTAATCTAACTGCATTTATGGTGGATGTCATCTTGCGGGTTTGGTCCTCGGCTATATTCTTGGCTATAGACCGCGTAACGCCCTCGATGTTCATAAGCTCCTCGAATATTCCCGCCGCGCCTGATCCTTTGGAAACCGCTTTCAGGATCCTGCCATGGTGCCTTTCTCCGACACGCTTGATCATGGCAACGAATTCTGCTGACAGGTCGCCTATCTTCCGGTCGATTGATGGTGATGAATCTGTGAATCTGAGGGAGAAGTCTTTCAGCGTGGATTCAAGCGACTTGACGGAATATCGATTGATATCTGACAGAAACCGGTTTGCTATGGCCTGCGCCTGCATGGCGATGCCTGGCATATACTTGTTGTAAATCCGGTCAATGATGGCGGCAATGTCACTCATGGCAGAATCCATGGATGCAATGCCAGACCGCTTGATCTCGCGCCTGGTCTCGTCAATCATAGGCAAAAACAATTTCAGCACCTCCGGTTCCATCCGCTGCATTATTGGCACCGGATATCCTGGTCCCTTAGATGATATCTGTGCCCTCGGTTTCCGTCTCAATATTTTCAAGTTGTCCGGCCTCTATCCCGAAATAATCGCTTTCGCGGTCGCTGCGCACTCTATTCCTAATGTCCTCGCCATCGATTGCGCCAGTATTGTACAGTATAGCATCCCTGTCCGCTTTTACCTTGTCGATTTCTGCCCATTCTTTGGCCGTTGGGCTGTCTGTCGGTGCCCATTGAATGTCAATTTCGCCACTGATAGGATTGCCGGTTGACTTGGCAACGATGGCATAGTGTTTTGATAGCAAAGGTGATAGATCGTGCGTCTGTATTGATTCCAGCTCTTCCCGGTAGCTTCTGGCCTCATACTCACCTGTAGCGTTAAATCCCTTCGGCTGAGTCTGCATCAGCTTCGTAGCCGGTATGTTTGCGGCCGATGAAACCAGCTGGTATTGCGTCATAATCACGTCATCAGTGTCGCCGAGCGCAGTGTCTGTCTGAGTAATCGACTCATCCTCGCCGCATATTTTTACGCCGAAATTATCTCGAAACCGCATCCATTCTGCCAGGTTGGCCTCCAGTTCCTCCGGCCTTGACAGGGCGGAATCAGATACCTGTAGCGATGTCAGCCTCTTGGTCATCATCAGCAACGGAGCTTCGTTCGCGCATCGCTCTGCGGCATAAACTCGTTCCGCGATCCGCTGAGGCAGCGATACGCCAAAGTAATTAAATGATGGCTTAAGTAAGTCAACAACCGGGAACGGGCAGAAGAAATGAAAATGAGAATGGTGAATGACGCGGCCATGAACGTTCCATGATGTCGGCCGGTAAAACATCTTGCTTAGCGGATTGTTTAAATTCTCTTCATCGAGTTGAGGCTGAAGCCAGCTCACGTCAACCACTTTCATGCCCTTGTACGCGCCCTTTGCCACGCCATCAAGGTTGAATGGATTTCGGTAAAACTCATCCGGATTCGCGCTGTCGATATCGAAGTAAACAGCAGATCCGCCGTACACCCTGCCAGTGTAGATCATTTCCTCTGCCACTGCTGACACCCGGTACCGGACATCCAGTTTCCTCAGCCCCTCGTGCTCATCGCCGAGGAAGTAACCGTTCCGGATGGCGTCACGTGCCGGTATTCTGCATGCCTTGTCTATCAGCCAGTTCGTGCCAAGCACGGCAGCGGCCTGAAATCCTATAGATACCGAGCCGCCAGAAAAGAAATCGATTTGCAGGGCGCTTACACCGTCGCTCCGTAATGGCTTGCTGTCAGAGGCATACACTGGCGCCGCGCCATCTGGCTGCATAGGTATCGGCAGGCCTGGCCGCCTCCTCATCACCCCGGCGTTTACACTCAGAATGCTTTTTTTTCGTTGTTTCTTGCTCATGAGAAGAATCCTTTTTTGCGCTGGATCATGGGGGAGAGTGCGTACCTGCAGTTATGTACCAGAACGCCGGATGCGAAGAACTCTTCTGCGTCCTCAACCATAATATCATACACGTCGCTTCTATCTTGTGTGCGTCTGACGACGAGCACACGCTCGGGAGCAAAACCTTGCTCTTTGGTACTTGTTTGAGATAAATTCCGATCCGCACAGCTCGCACTTCTTGGTAACGTTATCGATCCCGCTATCCCTGCGACTGGCCGACTTGCATGCATTAGAGCAGAACTTGTCTGTCTTGTGATTGCTTTTCGTAATAAAGCCCACGCCGCACTGAATGCAAATCTTATTTTCCGGGATATAATTTTCCTTCCACATTGAGCCAATCTTTTTATGAAATTCAAGTCCTTCTGGCGTTGAATGCCATGCTTTTGCCAAGTGATTAATTTTTGCGAGATGAGCGCGCGCAGATTTAAGTCTTTTTTCGTCGAAAGTGTGGCGGGCAAAATGCTCTTTAACACTAAGGCACTCAAGGTTGCTAATATCATTGTTCTCTGGATTATCGTCAATATGGTGAATGTGATGCCCATCTGGTATTTTGCCGTGGTTGTCAATCCATATCTCCCTGTGCAGGTACTTGTGAGGGTAGACCCCCCACCTGCAGCATATATAATAAACCCTGTCCGATCTTTGTTTTGCGTTAGGATATCTACGATACACTTCACCCTTGTATACAATCGATTCCACCATGATGCGTCACCTTCATTATGAGTTATAACGCAATCATTATAACTCATAGCATCCAGCCTCACAAAATCTTTTTTGTTGGCGCAATACACCAAATGATTCCCCGTGCCTCTTATCGTCCTGTTTCTGGTTCTTAACTCCCATATCTCAGCATTCTTTTGTGTTAGCTGGTGATGTAGAACTCTGCGGAAGCCTGATCTGGTCAGAACCAAGTCTCCCGCCTTGATATTTTCTATTTTGACCAATCCTGATGCGGTAGTAACCAGCTGCCCTTTTTCGATGCAAGCATCTAAAAAATGATTATTCGCATCAATGATGTCCGGCAGCACATCACCCGAATTCTTGTCAACCTTGTAGCTGTAAAGCCGTGATTCCCGTATTGTCTGCTTGCACCGTGGATGTATTATAATGGATTTATACGATCGCAGGTGAGCGATGCCATCTTCAACGCTTCCCGGCCATTTCTTGACTGGCTTGATAAATGGCAAACCATTACGCTTGACATGGCTGATTGACTCGGGCCTGGCGCTATCTGCATAAATCCTGTATTTCTCAATACCGGGCATTCTGCTTATCAGGTACTCGGCCGTATCATCCAATTCCAGACCGACCTTGCCAGCCTCATATTCAATATACAGTATATTATCATCAGTCCAACATTTTATGGCTGCGGTTGGGTCTTGCGAAAACCCCCAGTCTAAGCCATAGTAAGGTCCGCCCCAGTTCTTCTCTGGCTCAAACTCTTTGACCGCCACCTTGCCATTAAGTATCTGCGCATCTGATTCGACGCGGTACGCACCTTCCCATATCCACGCGTACGTTGCCGGGTCAAGGTTCTCAAGGTCGGCAAGCCTTGATTTTTCCAGCACTTCCGGAAACCATGGATTGTCACTGTAGTTGACAGTTACGATTTTACCGTGTTTGATCTGGTCTTTTCCAAACCGCTTGTCAGTCGAGGAATCTTCCGTTTCCGGGTTCCACGTCAACCAGATTTCCGACCGCTGGCCCCGAACCGTAGGGATCAGCTTGGCCCACGCCATTTCTGACACGGATTCAGCCTCATCGACCCATGCCAATATAATATTTGACTTAGATTTCAGGCTGTTTACGTTTCGATTCAGGCCGGCAAAAAGGTAGCTTACGCGCCTGTCTGCGGTGCGGATATACTTCTCACCAACATCAAAATAGAACCCCATGTTATTTTCGTAAATGGCGGTTTTGATTTCTTCCAGTGACGAATCAGCCAGTGAGTTCATGTATTCACGGGCGCATAATATATTTCCCTTCAACTTTTTCTGGCTGAAATACACCGCAACCGCGGCAGTCATGCTGGCAGCTTGCCGGGTCTTGCCCGAGCCACGACCGCCCTTCATACCACGGAATCTGATATCAGCTCCGAACCGATCCATGTCCGACAGAATGTCCGAATATACTTCGGATATCTTCGGGGATAGATTAATGTTGATCTTCATTTTTATGCACAACCGTGAAGATCATTTCCAGCTTGCCATCGTCGGTGCCATCGTCAATCACGCCCTCGATCTTCTCAAGATACAATCTAATGGCTGCTATTCTGTCAGCATCTTTCATACCGCCCACGGCAATTTCTGCCAACTGCATCAGCATATTTTTTGCCGTCGGCAATTCAGTTAACGGCGCTTCCTCGAACAGCTTATCTTGGCGGGCCATTTATCATTTTTTGCAGTTCTTCTCGACAGCCTCGTTGTGGTTCCATATCTGCCTGGCCGTCCCTGGTGTCATGGTATCTGCCGATGATATATATATGTACCCAACCCAGTCGCATGCCGTGTCTATAACGACCGGCGCACTTGCCAGCGCTTCGGCGTACTTAGTCCCTTGACCACTTGTTGCGCAGCTTTGCAATGATATCAGCATCACTGCTGCCGCTGCTGTCCTGCTTAACCTGATTTGCATTTTCCACCTTTATTTTCTGTATCTCTGCCGTCTCGATTCTCTGCTTGATAATCCCGATTGCCTGCGCCTCCTGCTGTTCAGCCAGATCCTTTACGTGGCCCATCCTCTCTGACTGCTTTGCGTACTTCCAGAACATGACTACAGATGCGACCATTGATAGAGCTGCCAGCAGCCAACCACCAAACTTTTTTAAAAGAATACTCATTTTATATGATATTTAATTGACACCGCTTTCCCGTTTTTGTAACGCTCCCATGCAACATCACGCACGCCCATCCCGCTCAACCATTCGGTTATGGCAATGTAATTTTCTCGCGTCGTTTCGCCAGCACCTGCGACCAGCGCCTTTATTGTTGCCACCCGGCCACTGATGATGGCAATGCACGCCCATCTAAAGTCGTCTCCATAGCCATGGCCATCAGCATGGCCGCGCAGTATATAAATATTAGGCGCAAGCTCTTCAGCAGAAATATTCACGCTGAGAACCTCACCGACGCAGGACACGGGATAAGCCTCCGCTCAATACCGCTGGCATCTTGCGCCAGAACAGTTATTTTATATAAGCCCTCTTTCATTATATCACCTTTTGCTACCCGGATAGCAGATCCAACCAGATCAACTGGTAATGTAATGGTGATAGTTGGATCTGTGGCAAGCGTAAATGTTGCACTGGCTGATAAAATGCCAGTGATATCTACAAATACAATATTAATATCTATATTGCTATCGATGTAAAGCTCGTCTGCGCAACTCATTGTCTAGCCTCTATTGTCATGCTTTGTAATCTAGCCTCTATTGTCGTGCCCTGCAGTCTCGCCTCTATTGTCGTGCTACCCCAGACCACAGGTGATTCGTAGGTTATCTGTGCACGTAAACTGGCAAGAGCCATACTGGCTGGATTTACCATCAGCGCTGTGCTCGTAGATATATCAGCTCTTTGGCCAAGTATACCAATATTGTCTGGTCGTGCGTCTACTACGACAACAGCTCGGATAAGCGCTTGATTGCCTTGCAGGAGGATACTGTCTGGCTTGCCTGAAAGTATCTCTGTTGAGTACAGCCCTGCCGGAGTACCGTATAGGCTTATGTTAGCCGTGTTTGTGGTAAGCACATTGGTAAGATGCAGCTCTGCCTTAGAACCATGCAAAGCAATGTTGTCAGGTGTTGTTACCAGTACGCCATGCTGTACGATGGCTGCTTGGTTCGGGGAGAGAGTGAGTGCTTTGGCTGCAGCATCAACTACAGCTTCACCAGCGTAGATGCCAGACCTTACCGGCTGAAGGACCAATGCATCTGGCTGTGTGTTTACAACTGCATGCTGGACAAACGTGGCACTACTTGTACCCAGAGTAGCCGTAGCCACTTTCGCATCTATCTGTATCTGTCCCGATAGATTGATGGATGCATTGACACCAGACAGGCTGATAGTAGCCGGTTCGGCTGATATCTCAATGGCGCCAGTAATGTGGATAGATGCCGTGACACCAGTTAGGTCGATAATGGCAGGATTTGCCAGCACCGTTACCCTTTCGAGTATGCTTGCAGATACTGGTGATAACGTTATGGCATCTGGGGTTGTAGCAAGCACGGAAGATGCTTGTAGGGCGGCAGCTGTGGCAGTTAGTGTTAGTGCTGCAGGAGAGCAGTTAATTGTCTCCGATCCGGCAGCAGGGATATCTAGCGTCGATAGCCAAGCAGGTGCATCATGGATAGATGTTCCCAGCTGGCCTTGAATGCATGACGGTGTGTCTCTTGATACTGGGTATTTGCTCTCTCCTGTGAGGCTCCATGCCGTGCCAATTGCATCCATCACAGTGCCGGATATTAATCCGGTGAACGCCTCGTCCCTTTCCGCTTTCCCGAAATCCCACAACTCATACAGGTTACTTCGGTAGTCATCCAACAGCATCGCATCGCCGGCAGCTATCGACTGGAGCTCTTCAGACTGTAACGGGCGGTTAAGAACGGCTACATAATAAATCTCTCCTAGCCAAGCACGATTCAGTATGCTGTTTTCGTTGAAAGTCCCGATAGTCAGATTTTGGGCTATGTTGACCAACTCAGAGTTGTTATAAGCCCGCAGCTTATTATCAGTTGTATACAACACTTGGAGGTCGTTTTCCAACTCCACTGATGTAGCCATCAAACGCAAGCCCGAGCCTGCATAATAAGAGTTGATAGCAAGCAGCCTATCATTGCCGGAATTGTATCCGGATGGTAGCGAGGGATTGGATACAGCATTAAACCTTGAGCTAGGTGTCTCTGTGCCCGCACTAGTCCAGTTTTGAACTAAGTCAAGATACTCGCTGCTGTTGGATTGGTAGTGACCAAACGTTAGCAGTCTGGCCGAATTATTTGATGATGCGCTATCTGAATAGGCTTTGTAAGCAACTACAATAGTCTGCTCAAGTTGATTATGCTTAAACCAGGGGAAGTCATAGGAGATAAGATAGGCGTCTCTCGTCGCACCTATGTTAAGCAATAGAGCCATGACACTCCCTCGCTTAGGCTGATACCACGGATGTAACTAGAGTGGCTTTAGCAGTCACGGTAACAGCCTGCCCCGTGTTTCCAGTAACAACTATCTCAAGGTGCTGTGCTCCGGGAGGGATAGCCACCGGTGGGAAGTTACGTATATCGTTGCTTGTGGATGTCCCTGCCAACGTGGTCAATGAAAACCAATCCGTACCGAATGTAGCTGATGCGCTGGGAGTGGTCCCTGAGTTATGACTGATGCCGAGGTATACTCTTGCGGGCACAGTGGGACCCGTACCACCATTTTTAAGCTGGATGGATACAGTGCCACCATGGCAGGTGCGTAAATCCAAAGTAGCTGTCTGAGTCCCTCCTGCTGATACTGATTGAGCACTAAAGAGTGTGGTGCTGGTTTTGTTTAGAGTAAAAGACGCCATTACTCACCTCCAAGGTTAATAGCCAGTGAGCCATCGTCATGCCATATAGCCCGCTTGACGACATCTTCAGGCACCTCTACTGGCCGCAGACATAATGATAATAGCTGCTGCATTTCAGAGCTGCTTATGACCTCACTTTGCACCAGCATATCAAGACCCACCTCAACCAATTGGCTGCTTAAGTCAAGCCTACCCTGCTCAATCATCGGCCACACATGACGAAAGCCCGGGTTAGCCTGTACGGCATCCAGCAATGCATTGCCTCTTTCCAGACCCAATGTGGCAAGGATTCCACCAGCTCCAATTTCAAATGGCGCCTTATAAGTCTCTCTACCTGACAGCGCATCAGCAATTGCCTGTGTGTCTGGTATCAGAGCCATAAGCTGCTCATCACTACTTATGGCGCTACGGATATCCTCAACAGTCATCATGCCAGAGTACCAATCGTGCCATTGCCGTCGACTGAATCCCAGCGTATTTCAAATGATGCTTGAGATAAGTCACGGGCAGTACCGAAGTCGACAAACCCAACTGCACGCTTATTGGTGTCAGTGCTGTTGTAGATAATCCCCCAGCGAGCATTCGTTGGATTGGATGCATCCTGAGCAATACTAATTTTATTTGCCTTCCAGCTTACCGTACCGCCTGAGTTGGTATAAGCCAATCCAGCCAGCGATGGACCACCAGTTGCATAGTTTCCACCGGGCGTTACTTGGTTTGTAGCATAGTTAGTTGTACCGGTACCGCCCCAGTGTGGAGCCGCAGCGGCCGCGGTGGGCGTGACCGAGCTTGTGACGAACCCGACTTTGTAAGCATCGGAATCCAAATCCATGATTTTATTGCCAAGATCAACCTTGAATTGATCGAAAAACGTAACGTCGCCTACTGCCATACTACCTCCTTATGTAAATATTCATCTCTCAAGATATGCCGCTGACATCTCGACATGCCATGGCACCTGACCCATGCACCAAGATTGCTCTTCACCACGCCTCGACACAAGACCCGGCAAGACTTTGCCGCCTGCCCGGATCCATCTGACAAGCTGATTGCAAGCGCCCTCATGATCTCCTGCGTTGAGCATTTTCAGCATAGTTGATTTCTGGAGGTTTCCGGCCCCCAGGTTATACACCCATGATATATAGCCAGCCTTTTGATACTGGCTTGCGAACCTGCCATCCACTGGCGAGCCGTTGGGCTTGACCATGTTTATCAAGTCTGACTCATACTTCGGCACGGACATTGCCAGCATCAAGTCGCACTCTTCATCGGTGTATCGCAGCCCTTTCCCCATCTCTATTTTCCGCCCGTACAAATCGTACCCGGTTTGGCCATAACAAGCCGTTGGGACGCCAACGGGGTCAAGATATACCCGGTTGACTTTACCCTCGTGCGGGATGATCAGATACAGCACAGCAAGGATTGCCGCAGTGGACAGCCCTTGTTTTTTGTATCTATCGAGTGCCGGCTTGTTCGATATCATTTTTTACTCTGCTTGTAAACCCTTGACGCCATTGTAAGGGCGAATATTATGGCCGCAGCCGCTGCCGTCAGGTTATCAGGCAGCCATTCCTTTACCTCATATGGCATCATCTGCCACGCATACAGCGCACCATCCGGCCACATGGCAAGCAGACCGAAAACCAGTGTGCCAAGCGCAGAAAGCTTTATTGACCAATAGGTATAAGCTTCGGCCCATGTGCAAATCATTTTGCCTGAAACCCAGGCGGTGAATTTTGTTGCCAGTTTTTTAATCATGATAGCCCATAATAAACATCGTTGAAAACATCCATCAGAAACACCGCCCAGTTTTTAGACAACCACGAGCAGCCGACAAAAGTCACGCCGCACCATGTGGCCAAGAGAAGAAAGTATAGAATTATCATTTGGGCCTTTCCATGAAATTTGAGAGCACCAGAATAAGAGAGTCAATGCGCCGGTTAGTTTCGCGGAGTTCATTACGCATAGACTCAACCGACTGTTCTACCCTCAGAACATGGTCGGTCAAGTCTTCTTTCCTGGCGTACTCTGTCTGAACTTTCGTGATTCTTTCTGACAGGCGCGCGTCGCCTTCATCAATTTTGCGCATGACTTCGCGGTCTCT
>JRYI01001809.1_pt1 | contig 40525 bp, 35 predicted proteins | sample 235361 | NCBI WGS metagenome assembly JRYI01 (sample SAMN03074212, study PRJNA261471) | activated sludge metagenome | biome: Common Effluent Treatment Plant; feature: Wastewater; material: Activated sludge; isolation source: activated biomass in a lab-scale reactor treating industrial wastewater at...
CTTCTGCAATGCTGACCGCCCGCTGACGCAGGCGGTACTGACAGGACTGACCGCCCGCTCACGCAGGCGGTACTGACATTGGACTATGCCCTTACTAACGTGCGGGCTTGCGGCAACGCTCTGCGGGAGAGCGTCTTTCTTTGCGGCCTTCGACCGGAGCGACCTTACCCTGGGCTATATCCTGTCGTCGCTGAAGGGGACGAAGGAAATGCGGAAGACGGCGTCCTGCACATTTTGTGCAAAACGCCGTCCTCGAAGACGACCAAGGCCAAGATCGACCCTAGTTGGAAAACTTGTCCGCGAAGTTGCCGATGACGGGCACTTTGTAAACCTCGCCGCCGTATGCCTTGATCGCGGAGATGATGAAAAATACAAAGATCGCGATGCCGACGACGACCGCAACAAGCCAAAGCAGCATGGCAAGCAGCGATGTGATCGTAGTATTCATCAACACAAGAACGGTTGCGATCACATAAATTGGAATGATCACGACAAGATTCGCAACGAACAGCAGGATCGACTGCATTGCGTGGAATCGAGGTAATTTATTGGTTTTATCGGTGACTAAGACGATGATGCTGTATATTAGGCCGAGAGCGCAAACTAAATTCCCCAAATAACAGAGCATTGCTCCAATATTGTTATCCAACCCTAGTGCCGTTTTACCGGCCGACATATTTTGCATATTCTTTTGCCCTTTTAGCTCCTTAGAAATTTGAATGAGGACGGTTCGCTATCAATTACGATAATGAACATTAACACAGGACATTGATTTATACAATTTTTTGCGTAAGAATCTATACCTTGTTTCACAAACCGTATCAATGAAAGCAAAGGTTTATGTGACGCTCAAAAAGGGCGTTCTCGATCCGCAGGGCAAGGCAATTCATCATTCGGCGGAGCTGCTGGGCTTCTCACAGCTTGCCGACATCCGACAGGGCAAATACTTCGAGATCAGCTTTAACAACGGCATCGGCGAAAACGAGGCTCGTGAGGCCGCTGAGTCGATCGGCCGCGACGTGCTCGCAAATCCCGTGATCGAGGATTTTATGGTGGAGATCTCAGCTTGACGGGAGACAGGCTTAAATTTTCGGATGTCTTTTCGGTGCTCAACGATATGAGGGCGAAAGGCGTGATCGGTAAATATGCGGTTGGCGGCGCATCAGCTGTTGCTTTCTATGCGGAACCGATCGCTACCAAGGACCTTGATATTTTCTTTTTGTTCGAGCCGCCGCAGGAAACCGCCATCCTTTCTTTAGAGTCGATCTACAAATACTGCCGGGAAAACGGTCTTACGTATGATCATGAGTTTATTTCGATCAGAGGGTGGCTGGTTCAGTTCGTTGAGTGCGGGAATGATCCGCTGTGGAGAGACGCCCTTGCCAATGCGATCCGGTTTTCATTCGAGGGCGGAACCATCGACGTCCTCTCGCCGGAGCATCTCGCGGCAATGTGGGCTGTTGTTGCGAGACCTAAAGATATCCTAAAGATCCAGCATTTTGCGGAGAGCGGAGTTCTCGACCCTGATAGACTTAAGGAGATACTGGTTCGCTTCGACCTTTTGAACACTTGGCAGAAGATGCAAGGAGGCCTTTCGGATGAGTGTAGATTCTAAAACGCGATTTGTAGAACAGAAGGCAAGGTATCGAGCCTATGTGCGGAATCTGCCGTTGAGCGAGAGGCTGCGTCATCTCGAAACTTTGCAGGAACAGAGCTACGAGATCATGCGAATTCGTGAGGCGAACGGAGGAAAACCGGTTTCCGAGGGATGGCGCCGATGGGCGAAGGCCCAGGAAGAATTGGCAATAAAGAAATGAAATTTGGTGTAATTGTATTTCCCGGTTCGAATTGCGATCACGACGCTTATCACGTCGTGTCGAAATATGTCGGCCAACCGGTAGATTTTATCTGGCACAAGGAGACGGATCTTTCGTCCTTTGACGCGGTGATCGTGCCCGGCGGGTTCTCTTACGGCGATTATCTGCGGGCCGGAGCACTTGCGAGATTCTCGCCTGTGATGAGGTCGCTCAAGGATTTTGCCGCCGAAGGCAAGTTCGTGATGGGCATCTGCAACGGATTCCAGATCTTGTGCGAGGCGGGTCTGCTGCCGGGAGCGTTGCGTAGAAATGCCGGACTGCATTTTATCTGCAAGCATGTCAATCTTCGCGTCGAAACGACGAATTCGCCCTTCACGTCGGCGATCGAGCCGGGCAGCGTCCTTTCGCTGCCGATCGCGCATGCCGAAGGGAATTTCACTTGCGACGATGAAACTTACTCTACGCTCGAAGAGAACGGCCAGATAGTCTTTCGGTATTCTGACGAACACGGGAATGTAGTTGACAGCGTGAACCCGAACGGTTCGCGTGGGAATATCGCCGGCATCAGCAACCTCGACCGAAATGTTCTCGGTATGATGCCGCACCCCGAAAGGGCCTGCGACGAACTGCTCGGCTCAAGCGACGGCTGCGACATATTCCGCTCGCTGACACAAGCGATCGAAGCCCAGATCGTCTGAGCTGAAGCTGCAAAGCTTTGACATAACTGAGCCTTTTGCGGCCTGCGGCGACGGTCGGGATATTTCTTGTCGGAGCCCCGCCGCAGTGATAGAGTTGGAAAAATCAAAGATCTTAAGGAGCTCAGAATGAAAGTAAATGCGTCAAACAACAAGCTGGTCCTCGCGGCGGTTCTGAGTGTCTTCAGCTTCTTCTCCATATTCCTCGGCTCTGCTTTTGGGCAATGCGGCAACTATTTCAACACGACTTACCGCAAGGTTGGAGCCGTGCCTTACAATACTTATACTTATCTTGCAGATTGGAACAATGACGGTTTCCCTGATCTTTTTTGGTCAGAGGCGAGCGGATCGAGTTGGGTCGTACACGTGGTACTTCACACCGGGAATGGAGATTGGGACTTTGAACATCCGCTCCTGATCCCGTCGCCTGTTGAGATCGATCCTTACCAGACTCTCACTGGGTTTCCTAACCTGGCCGACTTCGATTCTGACGGTGATCTGGACTACGTGGATCTATACGCCGGAACGATAAGGATGTTTCGGAACAACGGCAACGCTTCGATCATTCATGCAAATACGACGTTTAGCGTCTTTGAGACGGTCGCAAAGAGGTTCCCGCCGACCGATCTGAATGGCGACGGGTTATTGGATCTTTTTGATGTCTCCGGAAACGTCGGGCCTCAGGGACACGCGGTCGGTTACCGACTTGGGCAGGCCGATGGCACATTCTCTAATAGAGTAAACATTTTTGGACAACCCGGATTGGGTTATAGTGAGCGAGCTGCATTACTCGGAGATTTCACCGGTGATGGAAAACCCGACTTTTTGATAACTGCGTATGATCCCCAATCGGTCCTCCGTGCGATGATCTACAAGAATACGGGAAATGGCAATTTTGAGTTGGTGAATCAAACGTCACCTTTTGGCGGGATCGTCAAAGATGTCGATGGGGACGGAAAGGCCGATATTGTCGGGTTCAAGACGGTCAATTCCATTACGAGCTTAGAGGTCCGGCATTCAAATGGGGACGGGACGTTTTCGCTCTTGCCAACCGTACCGAGGCTCCACCCGGAAAGTTCTGCTGATCTGACTTTCGTAGAAATGAACGGTGATACCAATCCGGACATTCTTGAAACCCCGTACAGCGGTGGTGGATACTACTCAGTTTATATCAACGATGGTTCGGGCGGATTTACCCGAAGGGACTATCCGGAGACCCTCGAATCCCGAGAATTTTTTGATCATGACGGGGATGGAAAAGACGATCAGTTCATCTTTGACTTTGTTTCACCTCTTGGGGATATCGGCTTTGCCGTTAGAAAGAATTCGTGCAGTCGTAACGCCAAGCCGGTAAGGATGGCGAACTTTAACGGAAATGGACTGCCAGACCTTACGTTCTGGCATGCGCCTTCCGGCGTATGGACACGCGCGGATGCTGTTTGGATGATGTGGGTGCCGCCTGCACCAACGACCTTTCAATGGGGATCGGGAGCATTAGGGGATGTTCCGGCTCCCGGAGACTTTGACGGAGACGGCTCTACGGACTATGCGGTCTTTAGAAACCCTGAGGGCAACTGGTATATTCGGCGGAGTTCTGACGCCGGCTGGATGGTCTTTCACTTTGGCATGGCCGGCGACATTCCTGTTCCGGCGGACTATGACGGCGGCGGCAAGACGGATTTTGCGGTCTTTCGTCCCAGTACGGGCGTTTGGTATATCCTCTATTCCGAAACTCAACAGTTTACCGCCGTACAATGGGGCCTGAGTTCCGACAAGCCGGTGCCCGCCGATTACGATGGTGACGGCAAACTCGACATTGCCGTGTATCGTCCGAGCACCGGTGTCTGGTATTCCATCAGGAGTTCAGATCAGACATTTGCGATCGCTCAATGGGGGATCAGCACGGATGTGCCGGTGCCTGCGGATTATGATTCTGATGGGAAAGCCGACCTTGCTGTGTTTAGGGATGGAACGTGGTATAGGTATATCTGGCGAAGCCTGGATAACACGTTTGCATATCTTTACTTCGGAAGTGCCGGTGATATTCCAATGCCGATCGTATCCAGTGAGTTCGTAACATACATTACCCTTTACAGGCCACTGTCTAGAACCTGGTATTTGCGCTGGGGCGGCAATTATAACTATGCTCTCGTGCTACCGAGCGCCGAGGGCCCACCGGTTTACTTCGGGATGCCGAATAACTGACGACCAACGTCGAGCCTTTCTGTCGGCGCCTAGTGCCGTTCGCTTATGACACAGAAAGTGTGAGGCCGTCGAGGTTCGGGCGCCATTCGAGGACGCGGCAGCCTTCTTGGGCGGCGAGTGCGGCCTCGACATCGGCACGCTTGCCATCCTCGGTAAAGAAGGCGATGCAGCCGCCGCCGCCGGCACCGCAGACCTTCGGGGCGATCGCTCCGGCAGACAACGCGGCATCGATCAGAGAATCCATATGCGGCGTTGTGATGTTCGGCGACAGTCGTTTCCGCTGCGGATGGGCCTTCGCGAGAATCCCGCCCGCAGCATCCCAATCATTTGCGAGCAAAGCTTTTCTCAACTCGATCGACGTGTCGCGGATCCCATCGAAGATCTCGAAGATCTCGCCGTCGCCATCGATATGACGCTTCGTGATCTCCCAGTTGTTCGTGCCTGAATTTCGCGGTTCGCCCGTGTAACAAACGGCGATGCGGCGTTCGAGGGTTTCGAGGTCGATATTGAGGCCTTCGCGGCGGATGCCTTCGGGGCCGAAATGGATGGACGCGACCCCGCCGTATTGAGCCGAGTAGTAATCCTGATAACCGGTCGGCACGCGGATGACCTGACATTCGACATTCGCCGCGATCTGGATGAATCGTTCGGGTGAATATCGATCTCCGACGAGCTTGTTCAACGCGGCGATACAGGCGATATTCAAGGTCGAAGAACCCGCAAGCCCGGCGCCGGCCGGAGCTTCGGAACGCGTCGTCATCTCAAAGCCGACTTCCGGACGAAAAAAGTATGCGAGCTTTGAGAGAAGCTCCAATTTGGGAAGGTCGCGAAGAGAATCGATCTTATCGAGCGTCGTTTCGACCGTCTGCTCCTGATCTATCGAACGAAGGATGACGCGGTCATCATCACGCGTCTCGATACGGCAATGTGCCAGCATCGAGACCGCAAAATTCACGGTCGCTGCCCCTTCGTGAAAGAGAAAGAGCGGCGGAATGTCGATAGTGCCGCCTGCAAGGTCCACTCTGGTCGGGGCCGAAGTTTCGATGATCATATTTGACTAAGAAAAGACGTGCTAAATGAAGAATAAAAACACAAATACGCGGTGGAAGTCTAATGCGGCTGGGTCGATTTCTTTTCCTTTTTTACGACCGGTTCGGGATCGGGGCGTTCTTCGTGGTGCGGTTCGCGGGTGAAATGAAGGCGGTCGCCAATGTCACGCAGCGTTCCGAGGCCGGCCTCTTCTACCGCAAGGATACGTTCTTCGATCTTCTGGACCGTGTTCGGGCTCGCTTCCTCGACCTTGTCGGAAAGCCAATACCTTTCAACGACGTAGAAGACGATAACGCCGGTCATCACGATAAAGAACAACGCGATGCCGATCTTTTCGTAATCACCGAGGATCGTCTTGATCGATCCGCTGAAGAAATATCCGACGCCGCTCAGAATCAGTACCCAAAGAGCACAGCTGATCGCGTCAAGGGCTAGGAATCGAAGGAACGGCATCTTGCTAGTGCCGTAGAACATACACATCGCGACGCGAATGCCGTAAATATATTTGGAGATGATGATCGCAAAGCCGCCGAACTTGTCGATCAGCTTCTCGATACGCGGCTGGGTCAGTTGATAGAATCGGTAGCCTTCGACCGCCCGATGGAATCGATATCCAAGGAAATAGCCGAAAGAATCGCCCACCATTGCCCCGAGCGTGCCGAAGACAAAGACCTTCAGGAAGCTATAGTTGCCGAAGAAGCTGCTGTTTGCGAGGATGCCGGAGAGAAGGAGCGTAATATCACCTTCGACCATGCAGAGTGCGAAAACCGCGTAAACTCCGTAGGTCGCAATAATGTCGTAGAGGTGACTTTCCATAGAATACCGAACGCCGCCCACATAATGCCGGAACCGCGCGTTAAGTTATCCGCCTGACTGCAAGAGTATCGTTTTAAGCCATTTTAAGTCAAAAGAAGCAATTATCTAGCTATAACTCTCGATAGCAGTGAATTTACGTTGACAGCGGCAAATAAGGGTGTCTAAAATCGCGTTTGAAACAAAGCAATGTACTCGAACGTTTATCTTTTCCGAGGATGGGAGTAGATGAGTAATGTAACACCATCGGCCAATGCTTGTATCGGCGTCGAGATATCCTCGTCGTCGATGCGGGCCGTCTCAGTTGCGGGCAGCGTCGTCACGAACACTGCGGCCGCTGCTCTCTCATATAAGACCTCGGTCGTCGAACAGCTCTCAGCCTTCATCGACAAGTGCCGTACAGATTTTGGAGCAGGCAAGATCGGTGTAGCGGTTCCGGCCCTTGTGGGCTCCGGACGACAGGTCGTTGAATACTCGACGCACATCGCCGAATTATCGGGCCTCGACCTGGTCGCCGCACTCGGCGACGATGGATCTGCCATTACCATATACAACGACGCGAACGCCGCAGGTTGGGCGGAGTATCATATCGGCGCAGGCAGCGGTGCCCGCGATATGTTCTATGCGACGCTTGGCACGGGCGTCGGCGGCTCTTTCATCCTGAATGGCGAGATCTGGATGGGACACGGAGGCTACGCAGGCGAATTCGGATACGTTCCCGTGCGCGAAGGCGGCGAGCGGCTGGAGGACATTGCGTCAACGGCGAACATCATCCGGCGTACGCGCAGCCGCGTGAAACAGGACAGCACTTCTTCGCTCGCCGAAGTCCCTGAAGGCTCGCTTACGATCTCGATGATCGTCGAAGCAGCAAAGGCGGGCGATGATTTCTCGCAATTGATGCTCGACAGAACAGGAAACTATATCGGTATAGCTGTTGCGAGCGTCATCAACCTTCTGAATATCGAGCGCGTGATCATAGGCGGCGAAATAATGGAGGCCGGCGAACTAATTCTCGACCCGATCATCGAGACGGCCCGCAAACGCTCATTCCTGCCGTCTTTTGAGACGACTCAGATCCTGCAAGGCGAACTCGGTGAAGATGCTGCCGCGATCGGCGCCGCAATGCTCGCCGGCTTGTCGTAAGCCGCGGCATGAAAATGCTAAAAGCCCGAGCAAACCTTTTCCGGGGATGCTCGGGCTTAATATTTGACGGTCAGCAGTTAATTCTCATCAGGAAAGATCTCGACCTTCGCAGAATACGAGCCGCTGTTGTCGTCGAGATTTCCCTCGTTAATGCCGAGGAACAACGCCCCATCGCGGCTTGCCGTAAATTCGCGGTCAGAGCCAATGTAGATGAAATCGTTATTATCGTCGCCGACCACCGCTATGACCGCTCCGGTCGCGACATTTTTGAGAAGTTTGTTCGCATCCTCGATGTCAGGTTCGCCCGACGGCGTCGAGGTCTTCCCCTTGCCTAGCGAAACTTTGCCATCGGCCGTAACATGGATCCGCTGACCTTTGCGGACAACAAAGCCCGTGTTCGTCCATCCGTTCGCCGTATTATCTGCGAGAATTTTGACCGTCCAGCTGACCGGTTTCGTGATTTTTGTTCCCGACGTTTGAGTCGTTCTTACGGGAGTAGATGGCTCGGTTCTTGGAGCTTTGCCGATGACCGTCACGGGTTTGGTGTTATCGGTAGTGATGACGCGCGGAGGATTTGTTTGCACGGGACGAGTAACGGGCGGTTTGTCGTCCGGCGTTTCCGTCACATTGTAGTCGGCAGTATTATCATTGTCGAACTTTATCGATTCGATCTCGTCCGCAGAGAACGTCATTTGACGCTGGTGTGCGCCGCTTCCCATCACGATCGTAAATCTTCCGTTTGAGAAGCTGACGACAGTGCCTTTGTAAAGGCTGCCGTCCTTTAGCTTGATCGTATCGCCAAACGCGAACGAGACGCAGGCCGCAACGACAAGAGCACAAATGAAAGACCGTCCGAACATCGCTTTTAACATCTTGAAATACCTCGAATCGTTCACGGATGAGAACAGCTGAGTGAGAGAGCCGTCAGCGGTTCACGTGTTAGACATAAAACAAAAGAATTGGGTTGCAAACGAGTTTTCTGAGCCGCGAATACGGGCAGAATCATATCAAATATGAGTCGGGCCTGTAAATGCATTTGTCCTTTTCGCTCTCGATGCGGGCTGATTTTCGATGAAGCGGGCATCGTGGCATAATTGATAAGAACTATCCATCTCAACCGCTCCCGATCTATGAGGATAAATAACGGCAAGGCCATTTACTCACCAAGCGACCTGGTCGTATTTTCGATGTCCCCATTCGCCTCCTGGATGGAGCACGCGTACAAGGCCGAGATGATCGCGGCCACTCCGGGCGAGGCCGATGAAGAATCGAAATTCCTCGCACAGATGGGCGACGAGCACGAAAAGACCGTGCTTGCGGACTATCAGGCGACCACGAGTGTCTGCGATCTTTCGTTAGGTAAAGATTTTCAAGAGCGTTTCGAAAACACAAAACAGGCTGTTCAACGACGGGAGAAGATCCTTTACCAGCCTGCGCTTCGCAGTCGTGAGTTCGAAGGCTACGCGGACTTTATCACGCTCGGCAGCGATAACGTCTATCAGATCTGGGATACCAAACTTGCCCGTTCGCCGAGGCCGTATTTCATTATCCAACTGTGTGCTTATTCTGAGATGTTTGCCGAGACGACGGGCGAAGCTCCAGCGAAAAAATTCGGCATCATTCTAGGCCCTTCAGGGGACGAGGGCAAAGGCAAGGAGCGCGTGGAGTTTGCCTTTGAAGATTTTCGATACTATTTCGAGAATCTGAAGGAGCGGTTCTTCGCTCTCCACAACGACTTTACGGGTGATCTCGCAACGCGGCCGGAACCTGACCCGAAGGGCGAGCACGGCCGCTGGAACGACTACGTTGCGGAGATGATGAAGGAGTGTGATCACTTGTGCCGCGTGGCGGGGATCACGCGCGGCCAGATCGAAAAGCTTTATGACGCCGGCGTGACCACGTTAAGCGGTCTTGCTGATCTTTCCGATTCCGTGCCCAAAATGCCGCCGGCTACGGTCGAGAAACTTTCGACTCAGGCGCGCCTTCAGCGTGCAACGGAAAAACTGCGTGAAAAAGACGAGAGTGCGCCGCCGCTCTTCGAGCTGATCCCCAGAAGGGACGATGTCACGCCCCAAGGACTTTACGCTCTTCCGAAACCGAGCCCGAAGGATGTCTTTTTCGATATGGAAGGCTTCCCGTTCAACGGCGGACTTGAATATCTCTTCGGCAATACGATCCTCGGGAAAAAAGGTGAATACGAGTTCGTTGATTTTTGGGCGTACGACCGTGCGAGCGAGAAAAAGGCATTCGAGGCGTTCATCGATTGGGTCTTTGCCCGCTGGCAGGAGGACGATAGCCTTCACATCTATCATTATGCGAGCTACGAGCAGAACGCCGTCAGCAATTTGATGACGCTGCACGACACTCGCGAACGCGAGGTCGATGATCTGCTTAGGAACAACGTTTTTGTCGATCTTTATCGTATCGTCAAGAACGGCATCTATGTCGGCGAAGAAAGCTATTCGCTAAAGAAGATCGAACGTCTTTACAACGTCATTCGCGGTGAGAATGTTGCGAGTGCCGTGGATTCGGTCGTCCAATATGCGGCCTGGATCGACAGCGGCGAATCACGCGAATGGCGTGAGAGCAAGATCTTGAATGATATTCGCGAATATAACAAGGTCGATTGCGAATCGACGGCCGATCTTTGCGCGTGGCTGCGGAAGACAGCTGCGGACAACGGGATAGGCTACATCCCGTATCAGACGCCGGACAAAGAGCAGGACGAAAAGAAAGAAGATCCTGAGATCGTAAGAGAGAAGAATGAGATCATTCGGCGTCTCCGGGACGAAAGGAGTGAAAATAAGGATGAAGCGGCGGGCGTGCTCTCTGACCTGATCGGATTTCATCGCCGCGAGGCAAAGCCCGGTTGGTGGCACTTCTTCGACCTCGCGAAAAAGCTGCCGGAAGAACTCCGTGACGAGCCTGACTGTATCGTCGGGATCGAGAAAATAGGTGAACCCGGGCCGCAGGACAAGTCGCTTAGACAGAACTACACGTTCGATAAGCAGCAGGAATGTAAGCTTTCGGCTGCGAAGCAGCCGACAGTCTATTTTCAAGTCGATCTGAGGACTTCGTTCACGCTGTTCGACCTTGACTACACAACCGGCGAATTGACGTTGAAAGCGAGCCAGAAGACCTTGGACAAACCTGCATTCGGTGGAGCATTCCCCACGGAAGGCACGTTTATCGCCAAATCGAGGGTTACGAACGAGCCGCTTCCGACCGCGCTATGTTCGATCGGGAAGACTTATGTTGAGGGCATCTCTCCATCGTCGCTGGAAGCGTTTCTGACACGACGACCACCTCTTGATGCTATACAGCGGGAAGGGGAGACGACGGTTGATGCTGCGATACGGATCGCGGACTCAATGGACGGCGACTGCCTCGTGATCCAGGGGCCGCCGGGCACAGGCAAAACATACACGGCCGCTCGACTCATCTTGTCGCTGATCGCAGAAGGCAAGCGCGTCGGCATTATGTCGAATTCGCACAAGGCGATCCTCAACCTTGTCGATGAATGCTGCAAGGATGCAAAGGAACAGAATCTTCCGCTCAGTGTTCTAAAAGCCGGCGGCGACAAAGACGAACAGATGGCTGCGAAACATCCGAATATCGCATTTGTTGCGGGTGGGAAGGAAGCCGTTGCGGCCTGGCGGGCTGCGGGAAAGATTCCGCTGATCGGCGGGACGGCGTGGCTCTTCGCCCGAGATGAATGGACAGAAAATGACGGCGAGGATATGCTCGATTTTCTCTTCATCGACGAGGCTGGACAGGTTTGTGTCGCGAACGCGGTCGCTGTCTCGCGTGCGGCGAAGAACCTCGTGCTTCTCGGCGATCAAATGCAGCTCGAACAGCCGATGCAGGGAAAGCATCCCGGCGATTCGGGGCTTTCGTGCCTGCAATATGCATTGAAGGATGTCGAAGAGAGCAAGGACGGCTCGCTGGCGATCCACGCGGTCGTGCCCGACGGCGGCGGCCTATTCCTAGGCACTTCGTACCGAATGCACCCTTCGGTTTGCGATTTCATCTCCGAGAGCATCTACGAGGGCCGGCTTGAATCGTTCGCGGATTGCGCGCAACAGCGCATCGCCATTGCGAAGTCGAAGAATTCACTGATCGATAAGGAACACGGCATCGTTTTTTCGCCCGTCGAGCACGATGGCAATACTCAAGCCAGCGAGGAGGAAGCCGAACGCGTTCTCGCGATCTACAATGAGCTTCTCGGCCGCGAATATACTGATCGGGACGGAAAGACACACGCGTTGAGCCTTGATGATTTTCTCTTTATCGCTCCGTACAATGCCCAGGTCGTCCACTTGAGAGAGCGTCTGCCTGACAAAGCCAGGGTTGGGAGCGTCGATCGCTTCCAAGGCCAACAGGCGCCGGTGTGCATCCTTTCGCTGTGTTCGAGCGTTGGTGAATACGGTTCGCGAGGCCTCGGCTTCATTCTCGATCGGAACCGCGTCAACGTCGCGATCTCGCGTGCCCAATGTCTCGCGGTCGTGGTCGCCGACCCGCGAATTGCAAGCGACTCCGCCGGCTCGATCAAGGACATGAAACTCCTGAATCTCTTCTGCAAACTCGCCAAGCAGTAGCGCGGCACACTCGCCGCCTTTCACGTCGCGGAGAATTCCACACCTCGCGGTAATTTTCAACACCTTCACTCCGGCGAACCGCTCATCAGAAAACGGACTTGTTTGTAACTTATGCCTATTTGTTTAGGCAAATCGAGGGTTCGCCGGTGCCCGTCTTCGTGTGCTTTCCTGATCCAACCTGCGGCATATCAATTGCTTATTGAAGATCGGTAAGGGGAATTCTACCCGAATGTGCTCGGCTCGAAGATATACAGTTCAGACGTTTGGTCGCCTTCAGAGATCAGGTCTTTGAAGGAGACAGGTGTCCATTGTGTGAAGCTCCGGCCAAAGAGCACGTAATTTGAGGCAAATGCCATTTATTCGTGTGCAGACCGACCAGGAGGGTCAATGAGCGATCCGAAGTTCAAAACCATCATTCCCGATGTTGAGTTTTGGAAGAATATGATCCCGTGCCAGGCAGCTTGTCCCGTTAAGACAGACGCCGGCCGTTACGTACAGCTCATTGCACAGGGTGAATACAAAGAGGCTTATCTTGTCGCCCGCTCGCCGAATCCGCTGGCATCTATCTGCGGCAGGGTCTGTGCCGCACCGTGCGAGGATGCATGCCGCCGCGGGCGTATCGATGCTCCGGTCAGCATCCGTGCATTGAAGCGTTTTGTTACGGAGAAATACGGCGTTGAGTCGATGGAACCTTCAACGCAGGACGCTCTTTTCGAAGGTTCGACGGAGGCGGGAAATAAGATCCGCTGGCATCTGCCGATACTCGAGACGAGCAAACGAATTCAAAAGCGCGAAGAAAAGGTCGCCGTCATCGGAGCCGGGCCTGCCGGCGTCTCGTGCGCGCACGACCTCGCGTTGATGGGGTATCACGTAACGATCTTCGAGGCGTCGGCCATTCCGGGCGGAATGATGTATCACGGCATTCCGGAATTCCGACTTCCGCGGCAGATCATCGAGAAAGAGATCTCAAAGGTGAAAGGCCTTGGCGTAGAGGTCAAGTTCAATACGCCGCTGAGTGCCGATTTTGGATTGTCAGAACTGCGTGCCGAAGGCTTCAAGGCGGTGTTCATCAGCGTCGGCGTCCAAAAGGGACGTGATCTGAACATCGAAGGTATTGAACTCGACGGCGTCGTCAAGGCGGTCGATTATCTCCTCAACATCAACAACGGATATCGTGTCGATCTTGGGCAGAAGGTGCTCGTGATCGGCGGCGGCTTCGTCGCATTCGATGCGGCCCGTATGGCGCTTCGCCGCGGTATGGACGACGCTGCCGAAGTCGAAGGCAGCGAGATGGCCGGCGGCGAGATCAAGTCCGCGATGGACGCGGCCCGCTCGGCGATCCGTTCAGGCTCGACGGACGTTCGGATGATCTCGCTTGAGGCTCTGAGCGAACTTCCCGTGGTTCGGACATCGCAAGGCCAGGAAGAGTTTCACGAAGCCCACAAAGAAGGCGTCACGTTCCATCCGTCACGCTCGGCTCGTAGATTCATTGGCGAGAATGGACGTCTCACAAAGGTCGAGCTTCGAGGTGTAAGCCGCGTCTTTGATGAGAACGGACGCTTCAATCCCGAGTTTGACGACTCGGTCACTGAGACGCTTGAAGCGGACTCGGTCGTACTTGCCATCGGCCAACAGGCGGATCTCTCCTTCCTCAAGCCCGAAGACAACGTCGATCTCACACCTGCCGGCGTGATAAAGGTCGATCCAAAGACCCTCGCCACCTCTGCTCCCGGCTTGTTCGCAGGCGGCGACGTTGCTTTCGGACCTAGAAATCTAATTGAAGCGGTCGCAAACGGAAAGCAAGCGGCCCTCTCGGTTGATGACTACCTTCGCGGGCCGGGAAGCACAACGCATTTCAAGCTGCGTGTCGAGAAGATCCCGACCTATTCCTATCGGATGGCAGAGGATTATGAGAAATGCGAACGCGAAGCACCGCCGACCGTTTCTCTTGACCGCCGCACCGGTATTTCTGAGGTCGAGAGCGGCTACGACGAAGAAGAGGCCCGCCTGCAAGCCGAGCGGTGTCTTGCGTGTCATATTCAAACGATCTACGACCCGCAGAAGTGCGTCCTGTGCAACCGATGCGTTGATGTCTGCCCGGAATCCTGCTTGAAGCTTGTCTCCCTCGACACGCTTGATCTTCCGGAAGGGACAAAAGAAATGGCGATCGCCGCAGGCGGCTTTACTGAGGAAACCACGCTTTCAGCGATGCTAAAGGACGATGACAAATGTATTCGGTGCGGCCTGTGTGCGATAAGGTGCCCGACCGACGCGATGACGATGGAGGTTTTCTACTATGAAGAAACAGAGCGAATTCGATGAGGCAAGAGCAAAGGTCCTCGACGCTCAGAGTGAAGCGGAGCAATTACTGAACCAAAAGCCGAAGAATATCGAGCTTATCGGTGATCCGAACCCGTCAAGACGAAGCCTTCTGAAAACGTTGGGCGTGTCGGCAGTGCTTGTTGCGTTGGGCGGCCAGGCCTTTGCGATGCTACGTTCGCTCTTCCCGAATGTGCTGTATGAGCCGCCGCAAAAATTCAAGCTCGGCGTCCTCGACAAATTCACCGAAGGAGGAACCTTTCTCGAAGGCGACCGACTTTTCGTATTTCGAGAAAAGAACACGTTCCATGCGATCTCGGCCGCCTGCACCCATCTCGGGTGCACGGTCAAGATGGTGAAACTGAATCAGCCGAAAAAGGTAACGGTCGGCGGAAAGGAGATCGAGGAGCAGGTCGAATTTCACTGTCCGTGCCATGGCTCGAAGTATTACGGCGACGGAACGAACTTCGCCGGGCCGGCACCTCGGCCGCTCGATTATTTCAATCTGGAGGTCTCTCCGGACGACGGACAATTGATCGTCGATAAGGCAACAAAGGTGAGTCAGGATTTTCGCCTGACAGTGTAGAAGGAGAAAGACGATGGATCCGGTTCATGTACATCTATTTTTGAATCATTTTCCGGTAATTTGTTCGATCCTTTCGGTGCCGCTCTTTCTCTATGCGTATTGGCGGAAGAGCGACGAACTGAAGCAGCTTGCCCTGCTTGTGCTTGTCCTTGCCGCAGCCGTAACGATTCCGGTCTATCTTTCGGGCGAACCTGCGGAAGAGGTTGTCGAGAAACTTGCCGGAGTTAGTCACGACCTGATCGAACAGCACGAGGACGCAGCATATTTCGCGATGATCTCGATGATGATCACCGGTGCGATCTCGTTGATCGGCTTGATCGCGATGATCGCCAAGAAGACGGCGGCAAAGTTTTTGGTTCTTGTCGCGCTATTGTCCGCGATCGGATCGGCAGGGCTGATGCTGCGAACTTCAAATCTTGGCGGCCAGATCAGGCATAGTGAGATCCGGGCGGGAGGCACCGCTGAGCAGCCGAGTGAAAAAGAGAAGGACGATCGATCCAAGAACGAGAGATAACTATGGCGACAGAAGAGATTTCGGAAACAAAGGCCAGCTCATCTTTACTGGCCACGCTGCGCGAGAAGCTTGCCCTAAAGCCAATGTGGGAAAAGCTCACTTGGACCTGGAGGCCTGAGACGAAGCGGGAGGCGGGCGACGCGATCGTCCGCAACTTCATTCTCCATTGGTTCCCGGCAAAGGTAAGTCTTGAGAGCCTTTCGTGGGGCTATTCGTTCTGGCTCGGAACGATCTCGGCAGTGCTTTTCCTGATATTGACGATCACCGGCGGCATCTTGATGTTCTTGTATGTGCCGTCGGTCGAGCGGGCATATCTTTCTGTCAAAGATCTGGAATTTTCGACGAGCTATGGATGGTTCCTTCGCGGGCTCCATCGAATTTCGGCGCACTTGATGGTCGCGGTCGTCTTTCTGCACATGGTGCGCGTATTCCTGACCGGTGCATTCAAGAATGGACGTAAGGCCGTTGGGCAAAATCGTCCGCTCAATTGGATCATCGGCGTCGCATTACTTCTTATTACGCTGCTTCTATCGTTTACGGGTTATCTCTTGCCGTGGGATCAGCTTGCATATTGGGCGATCACGGTCGGCACGAACATCGCGAGCTCGGCTCCCGTCTTTGGTGACCCGACGCGATTCATCCTGCTCGGCGGCACGACGATCGAGCAGGCAACTCTCATCAGATTTTATGTGCTGCATTGCTTCCTGCTTCCGCTCGCGACGTTCGCACTTGTCAGCTACCACATGTGGCGGGTTCGAAAGGACGGCGGCTTGGCGTGCACCGAGAAGCGTTACGAGGAAGCGAAGAAGCAGGAGCAGCCGGCGATCGCGAGCAAGACGTATTCGCTGCTTGGGATCACTGGCGGGACCGCAGTTGACGTTCAGAACGTGATGATCGACGACGAAGAGGACAAGGTTCCGTCTTCGCCGTATCTGACGGTTCGACTTGCGGTCGTAACTCTTGCGACGACGATCGTTTCGATCCTATTGACGCTTCTTGTCAGAGCACCGCTCGAAGAAGCGGCGAATCCGGCCGTTACGCCGAATCCGGCAAAGGCACCGTGGTATTTCCTTTGGCTGCAGGAACTTGTAACGATCACGACCTTTACGGTCGGCGGCATAACGATCAATGGCGCGTTGATCGGCGGCATCATTCTGCCGGGTGTTCTCGTGGCCGCGGCCGTGCTGTGGCCGTATTTTGACAAGTCGCCCGTCAGCTCGATCGGCAAGTGGCTGCCGAAAGAACGAAAGTGGCAGAATCGCGTGTTCCTCATCATCGTTGCGGCGATCTTGATCCTGACATTCATTGGAACCTATATGCGCGGGCCGTTCTGGGAGATCTATATGCCGTGGCAGGAATGGGAGCAGACGCCGAGGAGATTCTGATCCGAGCAAGGAGAGCAATTAGAAATGTTTAGCAAAGATGCGATCAAACTTTACGTTATGGGGATCTCCCTGCTCGCGCTGACAGCATTCGTCTTTTTTCGGGAGAACACGACCGATTGGCGCGACTATCAGGCGGAATTCCGCGATCTGGTCACTGAGAAATTCGGCGCTGAACGGGCCGAGCAGGTACCGTCGGGCGTGCAGCAGATATGGGTGAAGGACCTCGACCGTGTCGACCGCTGTGTGACTTGTCACCAGGCAATGGAGTGGAAAGGCTTGGAGACAGCTCCAAATCCATACCGCACACATCCAAAAGGGATCCTTGAGAAGCATCCGCTCACGGCCTATGGCTGCACCTCGTGCCACGGCGGCCAAGGATTTTCGACCACGCTGCCCGATGCTCACGGGAACGTCGAGCATTGGGAGGAACCCGTGCTCGGGCAGGAAGTGAGCGAGGCGTATCTGATCAAGAATTCCAAGGCCTTGATGGAGATGAACTGCAACTCTTGTCACCGGTATGACCGCGAGACAAAAGGAATGGATTACATCAACACGGCGAAGAATCTTGTGGAGCAGAAGGACTGCCGTGCGTGCCACACGATAAACGGCCGCGGCGGGATCATCGGGCCCGATCTTACATTCGAGGGCGACAAGCCGACAGAGCAGTTCGATTATGGCCGCCTGACCGGCCGTCATGCGGTTTTTGCTTGGCAGGTCGCTCACTTCCAAAATCCGAAGATGGTGTCGCCTGACAGCATCATGCCGAATTTTGGATTGTCGTCGCAGGATGCTCAGGCTCTAGCCCTTCTCGTGATGAGCTGGAGGAAGGAGCCGATCCCTGCAAGCTACATTTCAGGCGTTCAACTTCGCGATGTCCCGACACCGGAGGAGATAGCAAAAGAAAAAGAAATGTTGGAGGGCGATGGGGCATTCTTCGTGCAAAACAAATGCTTTGTTTGCCATTCGGTCAGTTCTTTAGGCGTAAATTCGGCCGCAAAGATCGGGCCTGATCTTTCAGATGCGGTCGTGGATGTACAGAACCGGTTCGGACGCACATTGGACGACTTCTTAATGGACCCGACCGGCACGATGTCGGTGGTTCTCGCAACGCAGATCCCGCTTACGACCGAACAGCGTCAGCAGGCGATCGCACTTCTAAAAGTCGCATACCAGCGGAAGCTGGAACAACAGATAAAGAACACTTCGCCTTCACCTACACCAGCGGGCAAATAGGACGAAGCAGAGGAGAGAAATGAAAAACTTATTTATAAAGCCAAAATTCTTGTGGATATCTCTCGGGGCCATTGTATTGGCTTCATTCCTGACGATCGGAAGCTGCAGCCGGCGAAGTGCCTTGAGGCAGGATAAGGGCGGAGCCGCAGAAGCGGCGACCCTTACATACGTCGCACCGGGCGATCTGGACGAATACTATTTGTTTTACTCGGGCGGCCACTCGGGGAACGTCTATGTCGCCGGCGTGCCGTCGATGAGGCATATCGCCACGATCCCTGTCTTTGCAAAGTATCCGGCGACCGGATACGGTTTTGACAAAGAATCAAAAGAGATGCTCGGCGAATTCGACTGGGGCGATGTCCACCATCCGGCTCTCAGCGAAACAAAGGGCGATTATGACGGCCGTTGGTTGTTCGTTAACGACAACGGAAATAACCGCGTCGCACGCATCGACCTTCGTGATTTCAAAACGAAGCAGATCCTCGGCCCGGTGCCGAACGTTTCGGGCTTTCACGGCGGTGCGTTCGTAACGCCAAATAGCGAATACGTCCTTGCCGCCTCTCAACTATGACCTTGGCGACGCAGGAAAAGGCCCAAGCGAAGGCTGGGCATTCTGGACGAGCTACAACACGGAAAAGGCGATCGGAAAACTCGAGGTGACATCGACCCAGCGAGAACGAGACTACATTGTCGCCGTCAACTGGAAAGAGGTCGAAAAGGCCGTTCAAGCAGGCAAGACCCAGGTGATCGACGGCGTGCCGGTCATCGACCCCGTTGCAACGCCGGGCCTCGTTTATTTGATCCCGTGCAGCAAGAGCCCGCACGGCGTCGATATCAGCCCGGACGGTAAATGGATAATCGGAAGCGGCAAGCTCCAATCCATCACAACTGCGTACAGCGTTGAAAAGATGCTTGCGGCAATTCAGGCGAAGAATTTTTCGGGTGAAGAAGACGGCCTCCCGATCCTCAATTATGACGCGATCAAGGAAGCGGAAGTGAACGTCGGCCTTGGGCCGCTGCATACGCAGTTCGACAATCAGGGCAACGCCTACACGAGCCTTTTTGTGGAGAGTGCAGTAGCCAAATGGAAGATGGGTACCTGGGAGGTCGTCGACAAGATCCCGATCACCTATAACATCGGCCACCTTGCAACCGCCGAAGGTGACACCGTCGATCCGGACGGAAAGTTCCTCATCGCTTTGAATAAGCTTTCGCACGGGACACACCTGAACGTCGGCCCGTCACAGCCGGAGAGCACGCAGCTGATCGGCATCGAAGGCGAAAAGATGAAGCTGCTGTACAACGCATTTACGGAGCCTGAGCCGCATTACGCTCAGATAATAAAGGCGGACAAGCTGAAGCCGATCGAGGTCTATCCGAAGGAGGAGAACAAGAATCCGAACGCGATCTGGGATATCAACGACGCGAAGGCCGAGCGAACTTCGGACGGCGTAACGGTGAAGACCATATTGGTTCGGAGTACGATCACCCCGACGGCGATCGAGGTCAATCAGGGCGATAAAGTTACGATCCATTTGACCAATATCGAGCAGACGACGGACGAACTTCATGGCTTTGGGCTCCTGGAATACAACATCAACGTCGTTGTGGATCCGGGCGAGACAAAGACGATCGAGTTCGTCGCCAACAAGCCGGGCGTCTATGCGTACTACTGCACGAACTTCTGTTCGGCATTGCACCAAGAGATGCAGGGATACTTGGTTGTGAAGCCAAAGTAAACCAGAAAAACACGCCGGTTAAAGGCGAGAGAAGGTGAGTAATACAATTCGTTCCTCCCTGTCTCTCGCCTTTGAGTGGAAGGTTCCAGAAAAAAAGGGGGAAGCATGGAAAACGAACAGAACTCAGCGACCACGGACACGCGAAGCAGATCAGACAGTTGGCTAAGACGTCTCCTATTGAGGAACTATGCCTTTCTTGAGCAGATTCTGCCGATGAAGAGCCGTTTGCTGGTGATCATTGCGTCCTTGGTGCTTCTGACCGTTTTCGTCTTTCCGCTATGGAATATGACGTTTTTCTCCAATCAGTACACTGATGGACTGGCGTTGGATATATACGCGTATCGACTCGAAGGGGCAAAAACGCCGAATCGTGATGACCTTCGGGAGATAAACTCGCTGAATCATTACATCGGGATGCGCCCGCTGCTCGAAAGCGATTTCAGCGAGTTCGTTTGGCTTCCGTTCGCGGTCGGCGGCCTGATCCTGCTCGCGTTAAGGGCGGTGGTGCTCGGCAAGATGTCGAAACTCGTGGACGTGTTCGTTCTGTTCGTCTATTTCAGCCTCTATTCGTTGTGGAGTTTTTACTATAGGCTCCACAGCTATGGGCACAACCTTGATCCGACCGCTGCGATCAAGGTGGAGCCGTTCACGCCGCCGCTATTTGGCGAACAGGTCGTCGGAAATTTTACGGTCTATAGCTATCCGGACATTGCATCCTATGCGTTCATCATTTACGGAGCTTTGCTTCTGGCGGCGATCTTGTGGAGCTGGTATCGGTACAAGCCGGCCACTGCTGAGGCTTGAGCCAAACGGATGGCGACAATGAGGCAATGAAGTTAAGCGGCTTCGCTATATTCCTGATACTCTTTGCGGTTCTACCAACGCAGGCAGAAGTGCTGCAGGTCGGTGCCGGCCACTCGTTCAAGACGATCAACTCGGCGATCGCGGTAGCGAAGGCGGGCGATACGATCGAGGTTTATGCCGGAATTTATGCCGAGAACGTAAAGATCGACAAGACACTGACGATCGAAGGTGTTGGGAATCCAACGATAAAAGGTTCAGGCAAAGGGAGCGTCATCGAAGTTACCGCAGATAACTGCAAGGTCTCGAATATAAAGGTCGAAACGAGCGGCGGCGATCTTGTGAACGAGGACGCCGGCCTACTTCTTCGTTCCAGCGGCAACACGGTCGAGGACCTTGAACTTCGCGATATATTATTCGGGATCTACCTTCTGAATTCGTCGAACAATAAGATCCGCCGAAACCGCATCTTCGGCCGTACCGAATTGGAAAGCGGATCACGCGGCGGCGGGATCCATGTATGGAATTCGACACACAATGTCTTCGAAGACAACGTCGTTACCGAAGCACGCGACGGTATGTACATCCAGAACAGTTCGGATAACATCTTTCGCAGGAACAGGGTGTTCGACCTGCGTTACGGGCTGCATTTTATGAACTCGGACGACAACATCTTCGAGGACAATGTCTTCTACGACAACATTGCCGGTGCGGCGATAATGTATTCGAAAAACATCGTTCTTAGGCGAAATACATTTGTTCACAATCGCGGATTCAGTTCCTTCGGCATTCTTTTCCAAGACTGTCGGGAATGTACGATCGAGGAGAATCTCATTCTCGACAATGCCGTCGGACTTTTTTTAGAAGCGTCGCGCAATTCGATCTTCCGTCGAAACACGGTCGCTGAGAACGATGTCGCTATGGAGATATTCGCGAGCTCTGAGAACAACACGTTTGTCGAAAACAACTTCATAAACAATATGAGTCCGCTCACACTCATCGGAAAGTCCACATCTACGAAATGGGCGAACGACGAAGGCGGAAATTATTGGGATGATTACGACGGCTATGATCTGGATACGGACGGGATCGGCGACCTCGCTCATCCGATACACGATATCTTTGAGTATCTGGAAGGGAACTATCCGCGGCTGCGGATATATTTGAACAGCCCCGCGGCACAGTCGCTCGTTGCTGCTGAGAAAGCCTTTCCGATCTTGAAAGGCTCGAGCGAACTCGATCGCCGGCCGTTAATGAGGCCAGTTAAGATCGACACCGTATTTCCGCCGCGAAAGGCCAGCGGAAGTGCGAAATGGCTGTTGCTCGGGTTCTCCGTCCTAATGATCGGCGTCGCATTGACGGCGTTCATGCGAGGTGCGCGCAGATGATCGAAGTTCACGGACTCGCAAAGACCTTTGGTCAATTTACAGCCGTTGACGGCGTGTCCTTCGAAGTTCGCGAAGGCGAGACGTTCGCGATGCTCGGTCCGAACGGCAGCGGCAAATCGACGATCCTGAAGAGCATCGCCGGACTGCAAAGGCCGACCAATGGATCCATCACCATCGGAGGCATAGATGCCCTAAAGACACCGCTGGCGGCACGAAAACTTATCAGCTATTTGCCGCAGCGGGTCGGGTTTCACGATTGCCTGACCGCACACGAGGTCCTTGAGTTCTATTGCCGTTTGCGAAAACTGCCAATCTCTCGCATCGATCAAGTAGTTCATGGCTCTGAGTTCAATTTCAACGGATTTAGCGAAAAACGCGTTTCAGAGCTTTCCGGCGGAATGAAGCAAAAGCTTGGGCTTGCCATTGCATGCCTGGCGGATGCTCCGGTGCTCCTTCTCGATGAACCGACCGTGAGTCTCGATCCGGCGGGAGCGATCGCATTCCGCAAATTTCTTAAAACTCTAAAAGAAAAGGGGAAGACCATCGTCTTTACATCGCACGTTCTAGCGGATGTCGAGATGCTCGCGGATCGCGTTGCTGTTCTCGTCGATGGAAAGCTAACCGCGGTTCTCCCGATCGAGGAATTGCGGCAGCAGATCGCAGACAAAGACCGATCCCTTGAGGAGATATACCTTGAATATGCAAGTGCTGCGTAAGGCTATTACATTGTCGCTCTTTTTTCTGATCGCATGTGCTGCTGGCCAAGTCAGTCCGGTGCCTATCGAGGATGGCGATGCTTGCTCCTTTTGTCGAATGGCGATCAGCGAAAAGCAGTTTGCCGCCGAGATCATCAAGAACGACGAGACCGTGCTCAAGTTTGACGACATCAAATGTATGCTCCGGTATCAAGAACGCTCTGAAGACAAGCAGAAACCGGCTGCGACCTTTGTTACTGATTACGTTTCAAAAGAATGGATAAAGGCCGAGGACGCATTTTACGTCCGCTCCGAGACCATAAAGACGCCGATGGGCGGCGGCATCATCGCCTACCGAGATAAAGGTCAGATCCAAGGCGAGAGTGTAAGATTCGCAGACCTGAAACCGTAAGGAAAAAGTATGGAACTGAGTTCGATCCTGCCAATTGCCCGGCGTGAATTGATCGTCGCGATCAGAAACAAATGGACGGTGATATTTGCCTTCGTGTTTGGTTCGCTGGTGCTTGCGATCTCATATTTTGGCACCATTACGGCCGGCGAGATCGGATTCCAAGGGTTCAATCGAACGACGGCGAGTTTGCTTAGCCTCGTCCTCTATTTGATCCCGTTGGTGTCCTTGATGATGGGAACGCAAAGCTTTCTGCGAAATGAGGGCGAGGACGAGATGCTCTTTTCGCAGCCTGTTTCAAGGAGCGAGATCCTTACAGGCAAGCTCTTGGGCCTTTTTGCTGCGATGACGACGGCAACATTTATCGGCTTTGGCGTCGGCGGTGTCGTTATTGCGACACAGACCGACGCAGAGGGCTTTCTCGGATATCCGGTCTTTGTTCTGCTTTCCCTTTTCCTGACGCTTGTGTTCCTCTCGCTATCGATGCTCGCGGCCACCATCTCACAACGCAGAACCAAGGCCTTCGGCCTCGCTCTGCTTCTTTGGTTCTTCTTCGTGATCCTTTACGATCTGCTTGTGCTGGGCGGTTCGCTTTTGCTCAAAGAGCGTAGTGCAAATTACTTTATATTCGCGTCACTATTTGGAAATCCAGTTGATATTGTGCGAGTCGCAGGCTTGCTTTCAATGAAAGGCGGCGAAGTTTTTGGAGCCGCCGGTGCAGCCTTGCTGAAGTTCTTGGGCGGTTATGGCCAAGCGATCGCGGCTTTGGTAGTTGGCCTGATCTTTTGGACGGCGGTACCGATCTTGGCGTCGTTTAGGCTCTTGCGGGATCAGGATATTTGACCGGCCTAGATGCCGGTGTAGTAGCCGATACCGATGGATAGTGCGTAAGCGATACCGTAAACCACTTCCCAAATGCCGATCGTTTTTGCACTGAGAGACTGCCGGTACGGAGAGAGGCCGTAGATCGCGCGTCCGGCAAGGAACGTCGCCATCAGCACCGTCAAAAGCGAAGACAACCCGATGTAGTAGATGCCGATGACAAGGATCAATGCCGCGATATGGGCGGCGATCGGTGCAAAGATCGTAAAGTCTTTGTCCTTGTTCATTCGAACGCGGCAACGCACGTAGAGGATCGATGGAATGAGACGGGCCAAGATCACTGCCCAGAGTGCAAGAGCGAAAGTCGCCGCGAAACCACCCGCGAGGGCGAGCACAGAAACAGAAGATGCTAGGGCGGCAGCGGCGAGCATCTCCGGCAGAAGATGGCGCGTCTGTCGTGCGATATCCTGAATGACGAGATAGATCACGAGCGGCGTCGCCAGAATGAACGGAAGAAAGCTGTGAAGCGGCGCAAATATCAAACTGCCGAGCAATCCAAACGTTGCGATCCCGCCGAAGATCAAGACGAATTTCCGGGCGATAAGCGTCCGCGGCAGCGTCCGATTCTGACGCCAGTCGCCGAGAAAGAATTTGAGCGGCTGGCGCGTTAAGAATGCGCCGACCGCAAGCAGCGGGATAAACGGTGCGGCAATGCTCGGTGCAATGATAATGCCCGCAATTAGCGGCTCAAAGAGAAACCCCCAAGCTCCATGCTCGACCGGCAAGGCTATCGACTTCGCGGGAATATTTGAAGGCTTCTTTACTGCAAAAGCTTTTCCGGGCATCTGAGAACCGTCCATAATGTCACGCTGTTACCAGGCTAAAGCGTAGGATAATGTCATGCGATGGGAAATTAGATGACATAGGTCATAAAATGATACTTTCTACACCATTAGCATTCATTTTACTGAGCACCGCAAAATGCATCGGATAAGCAAGATACACGAGCGTCTGGAAGACGATCATACCGAACTGGACGACCTTGTCGCCCAAACGTTTGCGGCTCTCGACGCGGCCGACGCCGCCAAGATCTTCGAAAGCCTCGACTTTTTTTGGGCGCGGCTCGGAATGCATATTCGTGCCGAGCATCTGCGGCTGTTTCCCGCCGTTCGCGAGATCGCATCGAGGTTGCAAGAGTTGGCGGCGATCCCAAAGATCCTAGACCGCCTTCGCGAAGACCACGACTTCTTTATGACCGAGCTGGCAAGGGCGATCAAGGCGATGCGGCTCGTATTCTCATTCGGGAATGAGGCCGAGACCTTTGCCGTGGTTCGCGGCATCCTCGAAGCGGTCGTCGAACGTTTGAAGGAACACAACTACATCGAAGAGGAGCAAATATACACGCTCACAACGGATGAGTACCTTGATAATGATGCAGGCGCAAAGCTTTTGGCATCGGTTCAAGTGGAACTTGACCGTTATCCGGCTCGCTTTGAGTCGCGGTCCAAGCAATGACGCGCATTATTCGTTACTCGCTTTAGATTGTTCGTGAGCTCTGACGACTTCGACCGAACAATGAGCCCGAGCAGCGACCGCAGAGGCCGTGCTGCCGAGCAGCATGCGAGCGAGTCTTCCGCCCATTGCGTTCGCACCCACGAAGATCGCATCCGCACCCCAGACCTGTGCTTCGTGAACGAGAACGTCCTTCGGGTTGCCCGGGCAAAGATGGAGCCGCGCATCGACCCGCTTGTTTCTTAGCTTGGCAAGGGCAATATCGGCAAGTTCGGCGATCCATTTTTCGTCGATCGTCTCGGTCTCGGTGAATGCTTTTCGGATCGGCGTTACGAACCTGCCGATACTGCTCGGTGTGCTCGGCTCCGTTGCCGTAAGCAGTCTGACCTCGGTGCCGCGCATCCAGGTTCGAGATGCTACCGCCGCAACCGCGGCCGAAGCTCCTTTAGAACCGTCGAACCCGATCAAGATCCTGCCCAAGCCAGGTTCAAGTTCATTCTTTCCTCGAGCCACCCGCACCGAACACTTGGCTTCCGTTAGAACGGTTTGCGAAGTGCTGCCGAGCAAGAAGGAGCTGACGACGGAATGCCCTTGAGCTCCGACGATCACGAGATCGGCATTGAAGCTTTCGGCAGCCTCAAGAATCGCCCAAGCCGGTGAGCCGAATGTGGCTTCCGAGGTTACATCCCAGTCTCGTAGAGCGGCCTGCACTCTTGTTGCCGCGTGTTTCGCAAGGATCGAAGCGGACGCGAGCATACGTTCGCCCTTCTCTCGATGTTCGCGAATGATGGATTCAATATATGCAGAGGATTCTTCTGAAGTGTCGTCGATCGAATCGGCAGGCGGCAGCCAGACCTCGGCAACCGAGACCACCATGGCGGTGCCGGTTGACGGCAGCCCGGCAACAACAAGATCATCGATCGCCGCTTCCGCACTCTTGGATCCATCGTATGCGATCAGCACTCTCATAAATCCATCGAATCTGCCGCACTAAAGGAGATCGCACGGGGCGAAGGGCGGACCGCTCTCTTTGCGATGGTCGCAAGGCGTGTGCCATTCACGCCTTGCAAGCAGAACGCCGGTTGAATGCCGCGTTGACCTTGAATTTTTCCACATACGGTGTGGAATCTCACGCATCGAAAGTTGAACGCGGTGTCGTTCTCGATGTCGAGCAAACAGGGCGTCTTCCAAAGTGTTTTCGACTTCGAAATTGAGCTAAAATAGATCGAGCGAGGCGACCTGCGAAATGATCGACCGGCAGGGATGAAAATGCGTGAACCAAAGTAAGCCTACGATCCTGATCGTCGATGACGACGCTTCGATCCGTTTTGCACTGACGGATGCGTTGCGGTCGTGGGATTATGATGCGAGGTCTGCCGGTACTGTCTCTGAAGCGAGAGAACGGCTGGAAGAAGATCCGCCCGCGGCGGTGCTGCTTGACATCGACCTGCCTGATGGAAGCGGCCTTGATCTTCTCGAAGATATTAAGGCTGAGGGCGCTGACACGATCGTGATAATGATCACCGGAAATGTCGGTATGCCGAACGTGCTCTCGACCTTCCGCTCGGGAGCTCACGATTTTATCGGCAAGCCGGTTCGGCTCGAAGAGCTTCGTTTGACTCTAAAGAATGCACTGGAAACGCGTGAACTTCGCCGCGAAGTTAAAAGAACGCGCAGAGAACGATCGAGCTCGTTCACATTCGAGCAGATCTTGGGTGATTCGCCGGCGATGCGGTATGCGATCGACCTGGCAAGGAAGGTCGCGGACTCGGATGTAGCATCTATCCTGCTTCAAGGCGAGACCGGCACGGGCAAAGATCTTTTTGCAAGGGCGATACATTATGCCTCGTATCGGGCAAATTCACCATACCTTGCGATCAACTGTGCCGCCCTTCCCGCGACTCTGATCGAGTCTGAGCTTTTTGGCTACGAGAAGGGAGCGTTCACCGACGCGAAGCAAACAAAAGAAGGCCTCTTCGAGCAGGCACAAGGCGGGACGATCTTTCTTGACGAGATCGGTGAAATGGAGCTCAGCCTGCAGGCAAAACTGCTCAGAGTCCTCGAAGAAGGACGCTTTCGGCGCGTTGGCGGCTTGAAGGACCTGCCGCTCGACGTACGGATCGTTGCAGCTTCAAATCTTGACCTGAAGAAAGCGGGCGAGAGCGGCGACTTTCGTCTCGACCTGTATTTCCGCCTCTCTGTCATACAGATCGACATTCCGCCGCTTCGCGATCGTGCGGCCGATGTTCTTCAACTCGCGCAGCACTACATCGAAAAGGCAAATATCAAGAGGCGTGAGAAGAAACTTAAGGGCCTCAGCAAGGAAGTTGTGAATGTCTTTTGTGCGTACCCGTGGCCGGGCAATGTGAGAGAACTGAGAAATGTGATCGAGAGGGCCTCCATTCTGGAAGAAAGTTCGATCGTGACACTCGCACATTTGCCGCAGGATATGGTGAGGTCTGCGTCCGTTCCCGTTGACGGTTTCAATATTGTTCTTCCGCGTGAAGGGATCGAGATCGACAAGGTCGAGAATGAGCTTTGCCGGCAGGCGTTCGAACGGACAGGCCACAATCTCTCGCGAGCCGCCCGTCTGCTTGGCATCACCCGCGACCAACTGCGTTACCGTTTAAGAAAGCTCGATGATGCGGGCGAGGCAAAGGCTCAGGCAAATGGCGAATGACCAGAATCCAGTCGATGCACGCGATCTTCCAAAACGAAGCCTGAAGGCGACGTCCAAGGAACTCGCAGATCTTAAGTTCGCGTTAGACGAGGCCGCGATCATCGCGATCACCGACCAACGCGGGATCATCACGTTCGTAAATGACAAGTTTTGTGAGATATCAAGATACTCTCGCGAAGAACTCATTGGTCAGGATCATCGCATCATAAACTCGGGCTATCATTCTAAAGATTTCATCCGAAACATATGGGTAACGATAGCCAACGGCCGAACCTGGCACGGGGAACTCCGCAATCGGACAAAGGACGGCGACCACTATTGGGTTGATACCACGATCGTGCCTTTCCTCGATGACGGCGGAAAGCCGTATCGGTATATTGCGATCCGTTTTGACGTCACCGAACGCAAGCTCGCTGAACATCGCATCCGCCAGCAAGCCGAACTTCTCGATAAGACGCGTGATGCCGTCATCGTTTGTGACCTGAACTACGACATTCTTTTCTGGAATCGCGGAGCAGAGAAGATCTACGGCTTAAGCGTGGAGGAGGTGCTTGGGCGAAGCATAGTGGACGTGCTTCTTGCCGGCAATGTCCAAGAGCTCGAGACCATCCGTGCAGAATTTGAACCTCTCGAGAAACTGAACCACGTCGCTAAGAGAAAGGCGAAGGACGGCCGGCAGCTTACGATCGATGCCCGCTGGACGCTGGTTAGAAACGAACTTGGACAGCCGGATTACATTCTTATCACTCAGACCGACATCTCACAGCAAAAACAGGCCGAGGACCATCTGCTGCGTGTACAAAGGATGGAGTCGATCGGCACACTTGCCGGCGGCATTGCGCACGACCTTAACAACACGCTTTCCCCGGTGTTGATGGGCGTCGAGATGCTCGAAGGGAATGAGACTTTGACCGATGAGGACCGAAAATGGCTCACATTGATTCGCGACAACTCCGAAAGGGCGGCTGACCTCGTTAAACAGGTCCTTACGTTCGCCCGAGGCAGCGAAGGAAGTGTCGTGCCGATGCAGCTTCGCCACGTCGCAAAAGAGCTTCTTCAGGTGCTGCGTGAGACACTGCCGAAATCGATCCTGCTGAAGCAGCAGATCGAACCGGATCTGTGGATCATAAAGGCTGATCCAACACAGATGCACCAGGTCTTGATGAACTTATCTTTGAATGCGAGCGATGCAATGCCGGACGGAGGCACCCTTTCGATCTCGCTCACCAACGAAATGGTCGATGACGGGTATCACCGTATGAACTCGGAGATCGCTCCGGGACGTTACATCCTGGTCGAGGTGGAAGATACCGGCCACGGAATGTCGAACGAGACGATCGAACGGATCTTTGACCCGTTCTTTACTACAAAAGAGATCGGAAAAGGAACCGGACTCGGACTCTCTACTGTACTCAATATCGTTGAAGGGCACGGCGGCATCCTCAGTGTAGAGAGTTCGGTAGGAAGAGGGACGAAATTCTCTATCTTCTTCCCGGCGATCGCCTTGCAGGAGCCTTCAACCGTATCGGACGAAGGCCAAACTTCTTCAGATGGCGAGGGCCGACTGATCTTGATCGTCGATGACGAAGCAGATGTTCGCGAGATAATACGGGCTGCCCTCGAGAAAGCGGGCTATCGGACGCTGGAAGCTCCGGATGGTGCCGATGGTTTGGGAACCTTCGCCGATCACAAGGACGAGATCGCCGCCGTGATCACTGATGCTTCGATGCCGCTCCTCGACGGTGTGGTACTTTCACGAGCGATCCGCAGGATAGCACCCGAGACCAAGATCATTGCGATGAGCGGCCTGCTTAGTTCGACGCAGATCTCACAGCTCGAGGCCGCCGGCGTGGACGCGTTCCTGACAAAGCCGTTTACCGCCAAGAAACTGCTTGCCGATCTAACTGCTCTACTGAGCTGACCGAGTGATCAAGCTCGCGTCATTTGCCCTGATTAAATTTTAGCCACTCTGCTCTTAGCATAAAGCTGCCCGTCGTTACGACCTTTTCACCCTGCGTCAATCCTTCGATAACAGGTGTGCTGCCTTGACTCTCCCCACCCAACCTTACGTTGCGAACCTCAAAGGTATTCGGATCGTCGGTCGCGACGAAGACGACCTGTCGCCCGTTGATCGTTTGAACCGCAGATGAAGGAACGACGGGCGAGGTGCGTTCGCCTGATCGCGATCCGCTTAGCGAAACCCGCACAAACATTCCGATCTTCAAAGTCTCGCCCGGATTACCGACCTCAATGCGAACCTTTGCCGTGCGTGTCGCCTCGTCAAGCTGCGGATCTATATACGCGACCTGGCCGCGAAAAACGCGATCGGACAATGCCTCAACGGTTATTGTCCCGGATCCACCCGTCTGAAGACGTGCAATATCCCGCTCATAGACCTTAGCGATCACCCAAACGCTTGAGAGATCGGTGACGCGCATTAGCTCCTTATTTCCTTCAACTACATCGCCGACGTTCACGGTTCGGCTTGTGATCGTGCCCGTGGTCGGTGCGGAGACCGCAAGCTCGGACGAGATCAGCGATGCGGTGAGGCGATCGATTCGCTGTGCGGACATTCCGAAGAGGATCAGACGTTGTCGGGCAGCAGCAAGCTCGGCCTCGGATGAACGCAGTTTGTTCAACGCTTCTTCGCTCGCGGAGCGAACCTCAGAACTTATGGGCAAGAGCTGGGCGGCTCGCTGTTCTCTGGCGCGCGCTTCGACAAGTTCAGCTTCGGCGGTGCGGAACTTTGTGGTGTCCTGCTCAAGTTCTTCACGACTTGCGGCACCGATGCGGGCAAGGCGGGTTGTGCGTTCAAACCTATTCCGATTTTCTGCCAGAGAAGCTTCGGCGGAAACCCGCTGCTTTGTCGCCTGTTCGAGTTCCGCGCGTCCGGGCTGGTTTATAGCCGCCAGGCGGACCGCACGGTCGTAGTTCTTCGCAGCGTTGCCGGCTTCGGTTCTCAAAGAAAGATACCGTGATTGCGTTTGAGCAAATTCATCACTGAAGATAACAGCTATGGTGTCACCAGCTCGTACCCTTGTGCCGAGCTCGGCTGAGACACGCCTCACAATGCCGCCCGCAAGCGTAACGGCCGGAGTTTGCCGATAAGCATTTGCTTCGACAACACCGTCGGCAGCAGTTTCACCGGCCGCAGAGGTCATCTGCTCACCGACCGGCGAGACGACGATGCCGGCATTCTTCAATTGCTCCGCTGTCAGCGTTACAACTTCCTTGGCGGAGTCCGTTGCGTGGGGCGTTTCGGTGTCAAGACTTCTCGGAGCAAGAACCTGCCGTCCCGCCTTGCTTCCGAATCCTGCGAAAAGCCACACGGCAAGAAGGACCAAGACGGCGGCGACAATTATCGCACCGCCAATAAAAAGCGGACGAAACGAGCGGCCGGTCGATCCATCGTATTCGACGTCCGGCGTTGGCGGGTCGATATCATTTTCAAGATTCGTCTTATCGATCATTTGTTTGTCAACTCCGCTGAATTTGTGGCCTTGAGGATCTCAGTGCGTGCGAGAAAGACCTCCAAAAGCGCGTCAATATATCCATTTTCGGTCTCAATGAAACGCCGCTGTTCGCCGATGTAGTCGAGGAGCGTCTTGGAACCGAGCTCATACGTTTGCCTTACGACATCCAAATTCGCTGCGGCCTGATCTCGGACACCGACCCGATATATCTCGAACGCGCGCCGAGCCCTCTCGTACCGAATGTATGAGGCCGCGATCTCGCGTCGAGCGGTCAGTTCGCTGAACTCGGTTCGGCTGTGAGCAGCCTTCTCATCCAACTTTGCCGCAGCGATCATTCCTTCTTTTCGATCACGAATGGGAAGCATCAGCCGGACGCCAAAAGTGATAAAATTCATATTCTCGTTCATCGTGGTCAAGGCTCCGGTCTGACTATTGATGTCCATCAGCGGAAAGCTCGAACGCATTCGCTGATAGCCGAGCATCAGCTCGCCGTCAATTCGTCCTTCGGCACGGGCCTGGCCGCTGCGTGCGGCGGCGAGACCTTCCATTGCGCGCGTTGCGGCGACATCAGGCCGTGTCTCGATCGCTCGTGCGGACGACGTCCTCTCGGGTGGGATCGGGTCCAGCATTTTGTCGAGATCGCCGCGAATCGTGAACGGCACTTTTGGATCGAGCCCAAGTAGATTCTTGAGTTCGAGCAAACGCAGCTCGACCGCTGCTTCCGCACCCTCGCGCATTGCCCGAATACGGTTCAGTTCGACGATCTCCATATTTTGTTCGAGCGGAGGCTTTCGTCCTTCGGCGACCTGAGCGGAGACAAGGTCGAAGTTCTCCTTGGCAAGAGCAAGCGTCTTATCGGTGAACTGCAGCTTCATTACGGCTGCAAGCACCTCGCCGAACTTATTGCGAACTTCGGCGGCGATCTGCAATTCTCGGTCGGCCGCAGAAAGGCGTCTGATCTCAAGCTCCTTTCCCGCGACCGCAACCCTGGCCGCACGCCGTCCGCCGAGTTCGAGGGGCAGTCCACCCTCGATCATAAAACTGCCGTCGGAGCCGCCAAATTGCTTACTTCCACGAATGTCGAGCGTCGGGTTTGGACGAGAGCCCGCTTGACGTAAAAGAGCTTCACCGGCATCGACCTCCGCTCGGATAGCGTTCAATTCCGGATTATCCTTAAGGGCCCGCTCAACTGCCTGTTCGATCGTCGTCCCATTAACGTCATCGATGAATCGCGAACTGCTTTTCGACGTATCGGTCGGGAGATCCTGGCCGAACAAGCTTGCCGACGCCAATATCATTCCAAAGAAGAGAACAATGATAGGCATTATCAGGTGCACGGCCTTTTTCTTAAGATCAGGAGTCAGCATTTTGTTCCTCCCGTGAAAGTTCAAACAATCGCAGCCAATAGAAAACGACGGGCGTGACGATCAAGACGTGAAGCAGACTCGATACCATTCCGCCAAAGACCGGAATCGCGAGCGGCCTCATTACCTCGCCGCCGGCACCGGTGGTCCACATTATCGGCAGTAGGCCCGCGAGGATCGTAGTTACTGTCATCACTTTTGGCCGAAGCCTGAGCAAGGCGCCTTCCATAACGGCATCAAGCAGCGACTTCTTGTCGAGTTTGCCGAGATCTTCCTTCTTTCGGGCGACGGCTTCCTCGAGATAGACGACCATTACGATCGCAGTCTGCACCGCTGCTCCGAACAGGGCGATGAATCCGACCCATACAGCGACCGAGAAGTTGTACTGCATCATCCACAGCAGATAGAAGCCGCCCGTAAGAGCGAACGGAATCGCAAGCAGCACGTGTGCCGCCTCGAGGAACGAGTGATAGGTCAGATACAGCGTTGCAAAAATGATCAAGATCACGATCGGCACGACGACCAACAACCGCGACCGAGCATGCTGCTGATTCTCATACTGTCCGCTCCACGCAAAGTAATAGCCGCCGGGCATCTGGACATCGCGTTTTATGACGCGGTCAGCTTCTTCAACGAAGCTCCCAATGTCGCGGCCGCGAACATTTAGGAGAACGGTGCCGCGAAGGAGTCCATTCTCACTCTGGATCATCGATGGGCCTTCGACCTTTCCGATCTTCGCCACGTCTGCCAATGGAACTGTTGCCCCCGAAGCCGTGATAAGCGGGATCTTGCCGATCGCCTCGGGATCGCGGCGATATTCCGGTGCATAGCGCACGCGAATAGGGAAGCGGTTTCGGCCTTCGATCGTCGTTGTGATGTTCACCTCGCCGATCCCTTTCTCTATCACTTCCTGGATCTCTGCGACATCAATTCCATATCGAGCGGCTGCAGTGCGATCGATGTCGATATCAAGATAAGGGGCGCCGCCGATCTGTTCAGGATAGACATTGGCGGCACCTTCTACGGTTTGCGCCGCTGCGGCGATCTTTCGGCTTAGCTGCTCCAGGGTGTTGAGATCGTTACCGAAGATCTTTATGCCGACCTCGGATCGAATACCGGTCGCGAGCATATCGATGCGGTTGATGATCGGCTGGGTCCAGATGTTCGTAACGCCAGGCATTTTCAGGGCCGCATCAAGCTCGGCGACAAGCTTCTCCCTCGTCATACCTGATCGCCACAGACTCTCTGGCTTTAGATGAATGATCGTCTCATTCATATTCGTCGGTGCGGGATCGGTCGAAGTTTCGGCACGCCCGGCTTTGCCGACCGCCCACTCGACCTCGGGAAAGGCCGCGATAATCTCGTTCTGCTTACTCAGGATACGTGTTGCCTCATCCAGCGAGACCGCAGGGTCCGTCACGGGCATATATAGAAGATCGCCCTCGTTCAGCGGCGGCATGAACTCGCTGCCGATGCCGGTGGTCGCAACCATCGCACCTATGAAAAAGATGAGGACCAGGATCACCGTCGCGACCCTGTGGTTCAAGGCCTTCTCGAGCAGCGGTTTGTAAAACCTCCGCAGAATGCGCATTATCGGGTTTGCTTCTTCGGGTTTGAGCCGGCCTTTCAAAAGGAACCCGCAAAGGACAGGCACGAGCGTGATGCCCATTATTGCGGCAGCGACCATCGCGAATGATTTTGTGTAAGCAAGCGGATGGAAGAGTTTGCCTTCCTGGCCCGTCAGAGCAAAGACCGGGATGAATGCAACGACGATGATCGCCATCGACGAGAAGATCGGCCGTCCGACCATCTTCGAGGCATCGCGAACGATCCGCCATATATGTTCGCGATCAGTGATACGTCCACCCTCTTTTTCGATCGAACGATAGGCATTCTCGGTAACGACGATTCCCGCATCAACGAGATCGGATACCGCGATGGCAATTCCGGCGAGCGACATAATGTTTGACGTCACTCCCGCAAAATACATGAACAGGAATGAGATCAACGCCGCCATTGGAAGCGGAATCGTTACGATAAAGATCGAGCGGAAATGGGCGAGGAAGAGCAGATTTACGAGGGTAACCAGGACGAACTCTTCGATCAATGCCCATTTCAGCGTATCGGCGGTGCGATGGATGAGGTCTGTGCGGTCGTAGAAGGGAACCAAACGCACACCTTCCGGCAGCCCCGGCGTGATCTCGTCGATCTTCTTCTTGATCGCATCGATCGCTTCAAGTGCGCTCACGCCATATCGCATTATGACAACGCCGCCTACAGCCTCTTTGCCGTTCTTGTCGAGAGAGCCTGTGCGGAAGGCGTTGCCGAGCTTGACCTCGCCTATATTGCGGACGTAGATGGGCGTGCCGTTGTCGGCGCCGATCACGATGTTCTCAACGTCTGCGACAGATTCCACAAGGCCAAGGCCGCGGACGACCGTCCATTCACCTGCTTGTTCAACGACGTTGCCGCCAACGTTGTTATTTGAGCGTTCGACGGCCTCTACGACCCTCGAAAGCGGAACGTTGAAGGCACGCAATCGGTTCGGATCGACGTCGATCTGATATTGCTGAACGAAACCGCCGACGGTCGCAACCTCCGAGATCCCGGGAGTCGAGTTGAGCTGATAGCGGACGAACCAATCCTGCAGCGTCGTCAGATCGCGCAGGCTCATCGTGTCAGATTCGAGCGTGTACCAGTAGATCTGCCCAAGCCCGGAAGCATCGGGTCCAAGCGTGGGCGTAACGCCTTCTGGAAGGTCACGGGAGACCAGGTTCAGCCTTTCGAGGATGCGCGTTCGAGCCCAATAGAGCTCGACATCATCCTCGAAAATGACGTTGATCATCGAAAAGCTGAACGCGGAGCTGGCTCGAACCGTTCTCACGCCCGGCAGTCCCTGGAGGTTCGTGACCAACGGATACGTAACCTGATCTTCAACCTCTTTGGGCGATCGGCCGGGCCAATCCGTAAACACGATCACCTGGTTGTCGGACACGTCCGGGATCGCATCGATCGGCGTACGCGTGAGCGCCCAATATCCTGCGGCCGCGATCGCTATATAGACCGCAAGAACGATGACGCGATTCTTGACAGACCAATCGATAATCCAGTTGATCATATTGCCTCTCCCGAAGGCCTCATCATTACTGAGCCGTTATCGTGATCGTCGCTTTTCCTTTTCCGACCGGCCCGTCATACGTGATCTGAGCCTGCCATTCACCGGCCATTTCAAGATCGACCTTTCCCGCATAAACGCCGGGAGTGTCAGTCGTCGTAAAACTCGCCGGGTTATTCATCGCGGCCATCGAACCCATCGCCGGCATAAAGAAGTTCAAAGCGACCGAGCCGACATCGACCGGCTTGCCCGACTGATCGGCGAAAGTCAGCGTGAAATTCTGCTTGCCGTTTCGCAGGACACCGTCAGAGCTCGATAGCGTGGCGGTCAAGTTGTTGCCGGCCGGGCCGTTCTTAACGGCCTTACCGGCGGACGTGCCACCGCTGCCACAGGCGAAAGAAAGAAGAGTGAAAGTGAGCAGAGAGAGAAATGCGACAGTTTTTAACATAATGGTTTCCTCAATATCGTAAAAGGTTTGGTTGTTCGAGCAGGGCTCGAAAGGCACACTTCGGCGCACGAAAATACGGCGCAAGGCGAAGCTATGCGCAACGATGCAAATGAAAAGTTTTAATTAGATCCGAAAGGTGTGAAGGCGCACGTATAGCGCAGGAGGACTCAAAGGTTCCGAGTCGTGAAAAGCGAGTTGATGGGAAGGCGGCTTCCTGTCGAGGACCGATTTGAATTCAAATGCGGGAACGATCGATTCAGGTTGGACAGCCTGCAAGCTGATCCTTGCAAAGCTCTCAACGCGATCCGGCACGACATTCTCAGACCGGGACATCGCACAGGCCGTTTCGCAGCAGGTCTTGCCCTGCATCGAATTTTCGACCACAGTTTTCGGCTTGCAGCAGGCGTGCGCCGATTCGCTCTTTCCGCCAACACAGCCGCACACACCGGCATATATCTGACCGGCAAGGGCAAGGACGAAAAATACAGCAATGAGCCGCCTCAACATACTACGAAAACCTTATGATGTATCGCCCATTTCGTCAAGCTCTCTTTTGCTTCTGCTCGCCGAAATTACGAGTCACCACGGCAACGTTGAAGGAGATTATCCCCTACACCAAAGCGCCAGCCTCTTCAGGCAGGCCTTTTTCCATCCAGAAACATCTCTATCTCCGCAAATCGCATACTATTCTCCGCATATTATGCGGAGTACGGAGGATGACTTTTAGTTCTTACGACATTGAGCAGAAAGGACTTCCCGGCACTCTAGCTGCGACGCCCTCATTAGTTGTTCGTTCCTGATGACTTTGTTCTGGAGCCGGTGAAGGGACTTGAACCCCCGACCTGATGATTACAAATGTGCAAAGGGTCCGGAAGGGTCTCCCGCAAAGTGGAAGATGAAAACTACAGTAGCACGCAATAAAACAGGGCATAAGAACTATTTTGTCATTTGCACCCCTTGTCAGATTCTGTCATACTTTTTCACGAAATACGGTCTGGGACAGTCCAACAATTAGTCCAACAAGTTAAGCAGGGCTAATATTTCTGGGCAAAGTATATGAGGATTACTAAATCTATTTTCAAGCGAGGGAAAAAGGGCGGAGATACAGGTCGGATCGACAGGACTTGGACGCTTCGACTTATTCACACGAACGAGCAAGGCGAAAGAACGAGTAAGACTTGGCAATATGCAACAAAGCAGGATGCAAAGGACGATGCAGAGAAGCGAAAGGCAGAACTCGTCGCGTTTGTCGAATGTAAGGGGTTAGGCCTTGGCGACATTAAGACGTTCAGGCAGTGGGCCGACTATGCAAAGGTGCATTTCTATCGTCCGGCCGTTATCAAGTCTGGTCGGAAGGTTGCGGGGATCAAGGCGCATCGGCAGACGCATATACTGATCGATCATCTAGTTGCATGTTTTGGGGATAAACTCCTGGGAAAGTTCACAAAGTTCGATCTTGATCGATATAAGGCTTGGCGACTTGAGCAGGGAGACCTTCGTGGGAAAAAGGGCAATCTTGCCCCTTCGAGACGAAACCCTGTCTCGATCTCTACTGTGAATCGCGGCCTTGCCATCTTGAAGCACCTGCTGATCGAGGCTCACGATGTTGAACTTATCGCGAAGAACGTGACGAGAGGTTCGAAAGCGATCGATGCTGATGCTGAAAAAGCTCGCACTCGGATCCTTACCGATGCTGAAGAAATACGGTTGCTGGCATCCTGCAGCGGGACTAGAACGATCAACTACAAGAGAGGAGATAAGACCGTGCGTGCGAACGTCGTGGCTGATAACCCGTACTTGAAAGCGATGATCCTGCTCGCCCTTGATTCGGGGCTAAGGCGCGGCGAAATCCTTAAGCTAGAGTGGCAGGACATCAATTTTGATGCCTGTATGATAACGATTCTCGGAACTCATACTAAGACACAAAGGACACGACCCGTACCGCTGACAAGGCGAACGAAGGTAGAGCTTTGGGGGTTGCCGAACTTCGGCGAGAACGGAAGGGTTTTCCCATTTAATGATTTCAAACGCTCCTGGTCGACCGCCCTTAGAGTTGCTGACATTGAAGACCTACATTTTCACGATCTTAGGCGAACCTTCGTTACGCGCCTTCAGATCGACGGCATATCGATCGGTATAGCGGCAGAACTGGCCGGTCACTCGCAGCTCGGAACAACGAAAAAATACTACACATCAGCGGGCAGTGCGTCATTGATACAGGACACAGCGACACGAATTAACGCCGCCAACGAGGCACGACTCGAACGCTGGCCGGAAAGTATCGAGTAGTTTTCGCGGCTAAAGCTTTCTCGCAAGCTGCTGAAAACGAAACAACCTGCGGTTCTTGAACATTCTTGACATACCAACATTATTTCAAAAGAAGGAGAGACAAGACGAATGGCAAAGAAGAAGACGGTAGCGACCAAAGTGACCAGCGACAAAAAATCGGAACAGGGATCTGGCTCGGTTTTTGAGCAAACTCTTTACCAACCCCACACTTATGCATCTTCCATTGCGGAGTCGGAGAATCTGGCGAAAGAAAAGGAAGAAGAACGGGTTGAGGCCGTCCTCGCTTGTTTACGAAAAGACTCTCCAAATCGACCTTCGGCTAGAGAGATCTATGACAACTTGGACCTTGCATTTACCTTAGAGCGAATTGACTCCACAAACGCGAAAGCGATCTTAGAGCGCCTTTATTCGCGGTTAGTTAGTCGATGCGAGGAAGATGACGCTACGGCCAGTGAGATCGAGTTCCGTGGCCTACTCTTGGAACGTATGTTGCAAGCAGTTTGGACACCATTCTCCATCGAATGTGACAACTATTCATTGCAGGATCAGGTGGCAGAGCTGAAGAAACGGAAGGCGCAGAATGCCTTACCAATTAACGGTCTCTTGTACACGGCGTATGAGGACATCATACGATGGCTAGAATACGAGTCCCTTCCCGAACGGGAAAAGGATGAACCTAAGCTAGAGAAAGAAAAGGTAACCGTTGAGAGGAACCGAGAGAGAACAACTTTCTTTTTGGATACTATCTTCGAGCACATTGGAGTTGAGGCCAGTCAGAAAGACCAGTACGAAGTGATCAGTTTTCTAACTGGCTATAGCGTGACCAAGATTAAGAAGAATTTGAATAATCCAGGAGCAAAATGTCTCGACTCTCCAGCCGCTCACAAGCGCGATATGGAAAGTATTGTCGCGCGTTTTCATCAAATCGGGTTGCCGGTTTTGGCAAACAAAGCAAAGAAGCGATTCGGATAGAATCGCGACCGTGCAAACTAGGAACCCCTAAAGGGACCGGTCCTGCCAATTTTTTGACCTAAGATAGCGCCGTGATGCAAGAATGCTCACGGCGTTCCGACTGTTTGCGCGGATCGTAAACGCAAGCCTAGTGGCGAGTGGACAGAAGCAACTGAAAAAGGATCGCCAATCGTGAATCTGGTACAGGAAATTAACGCAAAGAATGACTGGAAATTGACAGGAAGCGGTACAGAAAAATGACACAAGAGGGCACACGAAGTTGACACGGAGGTTGACAGGAAATTGACGGACATTCAGGCAACTCACCAGAGAATCTTGCGTTGATTCACTGGTAACGCACGAGGTCCAACGAGAAAGTTACCCCGAAAGGAAGAGAGAAATACTTATGAAACAACCAAAACTCACAGACTACATACGCGAGATCGATGTTCTACAAGAATGGCCGATGAGCAAGGCAACT